>Ga0210407_10000342_pt1 | contig 54986 bp, 51 predicted proteins | sample IncBWC27MmetaG_FD_150860 | JGI IMG/M metagenome (GOLD analysis project Ga0210407, IMG submission 150860) | Forest soil microbial communities from Barre Woods Harvard Forest LTER site, Petersham, Massachusetts, United States - Inc-BW-C-27-M | ecosystem: Environmental > Terrestrial > Soil >...
AACCTTGAGTCTCACCCACGGACCGCATTGTCTGGGTCGCTATGACGCCGGAGGAGCACCCTTGCCGGCCAAAGCTTCTACAGAGCTGAGCAGGGGAAGGGGAACTGCCCCCTTCCCCTGCAACCCCATCCCCAAAACCAACCCCACCCTTTCGGCGAGGGCACAACTTTGAAACCGGACATTTCACCTGCTACAAAAACCGGACATTTTAACTTGCTACCGACAGATGATGCCGAGGTGCTGAATCTGCGTGTGAGCCTTGGGGGGTGGCGAGGTAGAACGGTCGAGGTGCGCTCCAACCCCTCGGCTTCACTCAGGGGACAAATTGCCCATGGCGGCTGTCCCTTGGTTATAGTTTCCACATTCTTCCGCCGGCGAGCGAAGTTTGCTTGAACTCGTTTTCCCTGGGACTATAATTGCCGGACTCATGCCCCTGGCCCCTGGCACAAGACTCAGTCAGTATGAAATTCTGTCGTCCCTGGGGGCGGGCAGCATGGGTGAGGTGTATCGCGCGTGCGATACCAGGCTGGACCGAGATGTCGCGATTAAAGTACTCCCTGAGCTGGTCTCGGCCGACCCGGAGCGGTTGCAGCGCTTTGAGGTGGAAGCGAAAGCCGCTGCAGCGCTGAATCATCCCAACATTCTTGCGGTCTACCAGATGGGAACGTACGCCGGCGTGCCCTATCTTGTCTCGGAGCTGCTGGAAGGCAAGAGTCTGGCCGAGACGGTACGGCGCGGGCCGCTGCCGTTGCGCAAAGCGATTGACTACGGAGTGCAGATCGCACAGGGTCTGGCGGCAGCGCACGAAAAAGGGATCGTCCATCGCGACCTGAAGCCGGACAATCTATTCGTCACTAAAGATGGGCGAGTCAAGATTCTGGACTTCGGCCTGGCCAAGTTGATTCAGCCTAAAGACTCACTCACCAACGCGACACCCACGCTCACCATGCCGGGAGTGGCGATGGGCACGATGGGATATATGTCTCCCGAGCAGGTGCGGGGACTGGCGACCGACCATCGCACCGACATTTTCGCGTTTGGCGCAATTCTCTACGAGATGGTGATGGGCAAGCGGACGTTTGAGCGAGGCACGTCGGCCGACACCATGAGCGCGATTCTGAACGAGGAGCCTGCGCCGATCTCGGAGATCGCTCCCGAAACTCCGGTGGGGTTGCAGCGAGTGGTGCGGCGCTGTCTGGAAAAAAACGCGGAGCAACGGTTTCAGTCGGCGTCCGATCTGGCGTTTGCGCTGGAAGAATTGTCGGATTCGGCAACAATGGCGCCGACGCCGACCGGGGCGCATCCCATAAAGTCCGGTGCAACGAATCGAGTCGAGCCCAAGCGCTCGCCAACTGGCCTCACTGCAGCGGTTGGGATTGCATTCGCCGCCGTCGTGCTGATTTATTTCTTGATGAGGCCGGCTGCGGTTCCTACGGTTGCGAATTATGTGCAACTCACCCACGACGGCCAGCCCAAGTCGCTCATCGGCACCGACGGTTCGCGGCTCTACCTGGGTCTAGGGGTGGGAAGTTCGGGAAGCTTCACTTCCCATGGCATTGCGGAGATGTCGATTGCGGGCGGCGAGCCGAGAAGGATTTCGATCATGCCTTCTCCTGACATGGTTCCCGTCGACTTGTCGCCGGATGGCTCGGAACTTCTCGTAGTGGACGGAAGAGGCGCGCCACCTAGAGGGCCGCTCTGGAGTATCCCAATTCTGGGAGGGTCTCCGCGCAGACTCGGCGATACCGAGGGAGAAACCGCCGCCTGGTCTCCCGATGGCAAGATGCTGGCGTACAGCAACCTGAGCAATTTATTTGTGGCCAAGGCGGATGGGACGGATGCGCGCAAACTGCTTGCGGTGAAGGGCGACATCAAGAATGTCACATGGTCTCCCGACAACAGCCACCTGCGCTTCGACAGCACGGAGAGCGCCGGAACCATCGGTCAGCAGCTTTCATGGGAAGTGTCCACGTCTGGGACGAATCCGCATCGCTTGCTGGCTGGCTGGCACGATCCGCCGGACGAGTGTTGCGGCAGGTGGACGGCCGACGGGAAGTTTTTCATTTTCCAATCGAACCATCAGATCTGGGCACTGCCGCGGAACGCCAACTTTCTTCATTCCGAACCGAAGCCCATTCCTTTGACTTCCAGTCCGCTGTCATTGTCGTCTCCGCTTCCCAGCAAGGATGGCAAGAAGCTTTTCGTGATCGGTCAGACCTACCGTGGTGAACTCATGCGCTTCGACGGGAAGTCCGGCAAGTTCTCGCCGTTTCTCGGAGGCATCTCCGCCGAATACGTTGGCTTCTCCAAGGATGGCCAGTGGGTGACCTATGTTTCGTATCGCGAGGGCTCGCTATGGCGAAGCAAGGTGGATGGCAGCGAGCGCCAGCAATTAACCTACCCACCCATGTATCCGGTGCTGCCGCGCTGGTCACCCGACGGCAAGAACATTATTTTTTTCGAGTTCGCGCTGAGTGCAGCGAAGCCCGCGAGAATCTATCAGGTTTCGGCCGACGGCGGAAGCCTCCAGCAACTGATGCCGGACGATCCCCGTCAACAACTGGACCCAAACTGGTCGCCCGACGGGAGCAAGATCGTTTTTAGTAACGAATCGAATGATCCTTCCGGGGCGATCCACGTTCTGGATGTGGCCAGCCGCCAAGTGTCCGACCTGCCCAACTCGCAAGGGCTGTTCTCGCCGCGCTGGTCCCCGGACGGCCGCTACATCTCAGCCTTTTCGTCAGACTCGATGAGGCTTCTTCTCTATGACTCTCAGACCAAGAGTTGGGACGAGCTTGCCAATGGGTCGTTGAGCTGGCTGAATTGGTCGCACGACGGACAATATGTCTACGTGTTGGACTATCGGGGCAAGGATGCGCTGGTCAGAATAAGAATCAGCGACCACAAGACTGAGCAAGTGGTGGATCTGAAGAAGTTTGCTACCACCGGGCGGTACGGCGGTGGCCTGGCCCTCGCCCCGGATGATTCGCCCCTGTTGCTGCGCGATACTGGTACCCAGGATGTTTACTCAGTGGACTGGGAAACGCCCTGAGCCTGACAGGGCGTGGTCCGTGGTCGGGTTCTCGCAGGAAGGTCCAGCCTTTGGGTCTTGCGATCCAGGAGATCGTTCAGTTCCTGCACCAGCTTCACGAACTTTTTCTGATCCTGCTCTTTCGCGATCCGTTCACAAAGAAATTGCATGCGCTCTTGTTCGTCAGGGGTCATGGGGCCTCAATAAGATGTATGGATTATGGATGATGAAGGGCGTACTAGTATGAACCCGAGTCTCGGGGATTAGTTGCCCAACCGGCGTCTACCGCAAGATACTGAAATATCAAGAGTTAATGCACGCGCGCGGGGGTCGGGGGACCTCTTCTAGGAAGGCAAGGCTCGTCGTTCTTTAGGGGGCCTGCGGCCGAGAAATTGGTGGGCGGTGAGGGCTCGGAGGCGTGCAATTTTCTCGTGCATCGCACTCAGTAATTCCTGCAGGAGTTGTTCCAGTTCGCCGTCGGAGGCTTTGGTGACTTGGGAACAGAGGTATCGAATCCGGTCGTCGAGACGGCGCGAGTGCATAGGTGCACGTGAAGGCGAGTGGCGCGACGAATGGCGATACGAATAATGCCAGAGTTTGCGGGGATTGTTCGATACCCTACATCCTGTAGGCCGCCCATACTGTAGAACCCGCAGATGTGAGCCGGGCGGCCGCCAGGCATGGCGGATCGTTATCGTTACATGCAATCGTTATCGTTGCACGTAATCGTTGCATGTGCAACGGACGGCGGGGGTTACGTCCCGAAACGTACGGCGGCGCGAGCCTTTGCCTTCGCGGCTTCCTCTTCGCGATTCTTGGGCGCAGCAGTGGTTTCGAGCGAGCGCAGCAGACGAGTGGAGATGGCGGCGACTTCGTCGATAGCGGCCAGGAATGCGGCTTCGTTGCCCTTGGAAGGTTTATTGAAGCCGGTAATCTTGCGGACGAACTGCAGCGAAGCGGCGCGCACTTCGTCATCAGTAACTGGCGGATCGAAGTTGAAGAGTGTTTTGATATTTCTGCACATGGAATATGACCTCAGGTATTGGAGTTCCAGCGAACGCGATTTCTGTCCTCTATTTTCGCCCAACACGGCCAGCTTGGTGAAGTAGAGGCATGAAAGCAACGGTGAGCCGCTCGTCTCGATGGAGATCCGCGCACTGGGTTCCTGGTTTCGGGTTCAGTTGATCGACGGCAGGCCGATCTTGACGAGCAGTTGCTGGAACGCCGGATCGCGGTGAAGGCTGACGAAACCCTGGTCATCGCGAAGATTAAGCACGACCTCGTCGTGCGACTGGATGCAGATGGTCAGATACCGGATCGCTTCGCGCTTGTCGCCCAGCCGGGCCTCGGTCTGCGCTACAAAATAGGGCGACAACTTCCGCTGTGCGAACAGCTTTCTCTGTTCCGCGAGTTGTGCTTCGAGCAAGCCGTGTTCGCCACCCGTGGCGAAGCCATTCGCCGCCGCCTCCGTCACTGATGTTTGCGCCGCGTCGTGGGTCAGCTGAGCGTCTTTCTTCAACTCCACGATGTAGTTGGGATAATCGCCGGTTTCGAAATAAGCGAATCTCAGGTACAGGTGAGGCGAAATGAAATCGGGTTCGGCGGCCTCAAGTTGTTTCAGCATTTGCAGCGCTTGTTCATGACGTCCGGCGCTCCACAGCAATTCCGCCTTGTCGGCGAGGATGGATGAGGAGTCCGGGGCAAGTTTGCGCGCCAGATCAATTTCGGTCAGGGCTTCATCGTGGCGCCCGAGTGCATTCAGAAAGGTCGCGTACCAGTGGTGGGCTTTGACGTTATTGGAATCGAATTCGATGGCGCGGCGGAACTCCTTTTCGGAGTCTGCCGCGTCCCACATTCCCCAAAAAGTCACAAACGCCAGCGAGGCATGCGCCTCCGAAGACTGGGGATCCAACTCAACCGCCTTCTTCGCAGCGGCAAACGCTTTGAAATAGGCCTCAGTCCCCGGCATTGCTGAGAACTCCCGCAGCAGGTTGTAGCAGTCGGCCAGCCCCACGTAGGCGTCCGAATAGTTGGGATCGTGCGCAATGGCCTGAGAGAAGGCTTCCAAAGCCTGATTCAGGCTCTCGGGAGTGCGCTTGTTCCAGTAGAAGCGTCCCTTGAGGTAAAAATCTTCGGCCTCGCGATTGGCGGCTTGATGAAGGGTTCGGGCCCCGGCAGGACTGGATTTCGCGCTCGCTTTGTCGTCGCGATGGCCGGGGCGGAAAAGCCACACGGCTAAAAGCATGGCCAACAATGGGAAGACAAAGACCACCTTCCGCCATGGAGAAGGCTTTGCCAGTTGCTCCGGTGAAGTTACCGGTTTTTGCAGCGAGACCATTTCCCGCAATTCTTCTTTCCGCGCTTCTTCTTTCCCTGATTCTGCCGTAACCGGGTCCACTCTTTGGATGGGTCCGATCCAGCGGTAGCCGCGGCGATCGACGGTCTCAATAAAGATTGGGTTGTCGGCCGAGTCCCGCAAAGCATCGCGCAGGCGCATCACTGCGCTGCTGATCCCTTGCTCAAAATCCACAAAGATGTCTGACGGCCAGAGTGCCTGACGGAACTCCTCGCGCGTGATCACTTCCCCGGGACGGGTCAGCAACAGCGCCAGCGCTCGAAACGGCAGATCCTGAAGTCGAACCTTGACGCCGTTCCGTCGCAGTTCGCGTGCGCGCAGGTCGGCTTCAAACACACCGAAGCGAGCGCGAACTGGAGGCGATTGTGCAGAGCCCATAGATATCCCTTGCGGCAAGGGTTTAGTCTACAAGGAATATAATGTCCGGAAAATGGCACTTTCGGGCTTTGCTTCAAGGCCGTTTTTAGGCAATAAGTTCAAGTAAATATTTGAAAATACAAGCCTTACTTCGCCAGACACCCGCCAACCACCCGCTATATCGAGTCCATTGACCACAACCTGCTTTCTGGGTGACAGTCGCCGCAGCGTGAAGGCGGATACCCCCCGAGAAGATGGCCTGCGCGCGACTCACTCTCAGGAGACAAACGAATGAAGTCGAATCACAGTCAAAGTACGCGCTCGGGCGTGATCGCAATGCTGCTGACCGCGCTCACGACCGTTGTCCTATTCGCTATGGCCGCCCCGGCGCAGGCGCAAACTCCCACCCTGCTGTACCACTTCCAAATGTCTCACACTGACGTCTGCCAGCCCGAAGACAACTTCGTACAGGGCCGCGACGGCTATATGTATGGGATTGGCGAGACCTGCGGGGCCAACGACGGCGGCGGGGTTTACAAGATTTCGCCGACCGGAGTCGAAAGCGTCGTTTTCAACTTTCCGTTGGGTTGGAGCAGCTGCTTCTCGGGGCTGACGCAGGGTAACGATGGAAATTTCTACGGAACCTGCTTCACGACTCCTACCGGCAACGGCAGCATTTTCCAGTTGACGCCAGCCGGAGTGTTTACCGATAAGTATGACTTCACTGGGGTGAACGGCGACACCGAGCCCGTATTCGGGCCGATCCAGGCCTCAGATGGCAATTTCTATGGCACGACTGGATATTATCCGTTTACCTGCGGGAATGTTTACAAGCTGACCGCCGCGGGAGTGTACACCAACCTGCACACTTTTACTGGCAGCGACTGCGGACCCGCATCAAGTTTGTTCCAGGCCAGCGATGGCAATCTTTATGGCACGCTTTACACCTGCTCAATCAACGCGACCGGGCTGGGGTGCGTGTACAAGATCACTACGGCAGGCGTTTTCAAAGAAATTTACGGATTCCCGGCCACAACCGGGTACCGTCCATGCACCGGTGTGATTCAGGGAAAGAATGGAAAGCTGTATGGAGCCACGAACCAGGGAGCGGCGAATGGCTTCGGAAGTATCTACTCGCTGACCACGGCCGGGGTCTATACCGATCTGCACGATTTCAACAATGCGACCGATGCGTCCTGCGTCTACAACATCGGCCGGACGACGGTGAACCTGCTGCAAGTAACCGACGGAAGCTTCTACGGGGTTAACGCGTGCTGCGGGACTTACGACGGCAGTATCTACAAACTGACTTCCGCCAACGTGTTCTCGGCATTCATGTTCCCCTCCACCAACGCTGACGGGAACTCGCCCATCTCCACGCTGATTCAGAATACGAACGGGCTGGTGTATGGAACAACCTCCACGCAAGGCCCCAACACCTGCTCGCCCCCTTGCCAGGGAGCCTTCTTCAGCGTCAGCACCGGCGATGCGCCGTTTGTGAATCTGGAGCCCACGCAGAAGACAGCCATTGTGGGAACAAAGGTAGGCATGTTTGGGCAGGGCTTCAGTAGCGCCTCGGTGGTGAAGTTCGGAGGCGTGGCTTCCGCCACGGTTACGCTTTCGGGCACAACGTACCTAACGGCGAAGGTTCCCGCTGGTGCGCTCACGGGAGCGGTCACAGTGATCACGGGTTCGACCACACTGACCAGCCCACAGACCTTCAAAGTGAAGCCCAAGATCACCAGCTTTTCTCCGTCGAGCGGCACAACCGGAACGCTGGTGACGATCAACGGCTCAGGATTGATTCAGGCCACGACGGTGAAGTTCGGCACGGTGAAGGCGACGACGTTCACGGTGGTTTCGGACTCCGAGGTCACGGCAGATGTGCCGTCCGGACTCGCGGCTGGAACGGTGACGATCTCGATCACCACACGGGGGGGCACGGCCAATAGCCCGACAAAGTTCACCGTGAACTAGCCTCGTACCTGGATGTTGGGAAAGCCCGCCCCGCCGCGAGTCGCGGCAAGGGCGGGCACTCGCCCCGGGCACATCGGTGAGATTCACCAGCATCACGCGGAGCCGCAGTTCATTTTGAACCACGCTCCCTCCGCTGCCTGAGTGAGACTTCTATCGGTCCGTGCCGATATGACGATGCATCCAAGAACCTCGCTGCCCTAGGCGATCCTTTCCGTGGCGATGGACATGGACAGGCTGCGCGAATTCTCATGCTATAATTCTTTATTCTCAGTCGGTTAGAGCACGGAGGACAGTATCGATAAGCGTTTCATCCGCACCAACGATCGTATTCGGGCGCGTGAAATCCGCGTGATTGACGACGATGGGCAGCAGCTTGGCATCATGCCGCCTTTTGAAGCCATCAAAAAAGCCCGCGAACAGAATCTGGACCTGGTTGAGATTTCGCCCACCGCGCAGCCTCCCGTATGCCGCATCATGGACTACGGGAAGTATCTCTACCAGCAGGAAAAGAAAGAGCGCGAAGCCAAGAAGCACCAGAAAACCATCACCGTAAAAGAGGTCAAGTTCCGCATCAATGTGGACGACCACGATTACGAAACGAAAAAAAATCACGTGCTGCGTTTTCTGGATGAAGGCGACAAGGTAAAGGCAACCATCTTTTTCCGGGGTCGCGAAATGACGCGCACCGGGCTGGGCCGCCAGATTCTGGAACGGTTGATTAAAGATGTGGAGCCGCACAGCATCGTGGAATTCCGTCCCCGGCAGGAAGGCAACACGCTGCATGCGATCCTGGCTCCGAAGAAGACGGAAAAAGAACGAGAGAAAGACAAGCAACGGGAAGTGAAGCACAAGGCTGCCGCACGAAGTGCGCCCAGCCCCAGCGATCCTCCGGCGCAGGTCGCCAAGCCCGCGTCGTAGCGGGTCGGGCTTTTGCGGTCGATTCAAAATCAAGCAATTGGCACTTAGCATTTGGCATTTAGCCAGTCGAGAGATGCCGGGGCTAAACTTTGTTTTGCTAAGTGCTAATTGCTAAATGCTAAGAGCTGAGGTTCTATGCCGAAATTGAAAACGCACAAGGGCGCTGCCAAGCGCTTCAAGTTAACCGGGACGGGGAAAGTGAAGCGGGGTCGTTCGCACCTGCGTCACATTCTGACGTCGAAGAGCAAGAAACGTAAACGGAACCTGGGATCTCCGGCGCTGGTCAGCGACGGCGACAAGCGCAAAGTTAAGCGCATGATTCCGTATCAATAAAAGGGATTGAGCGATTTTGCGATTGAGTGGTTGAGCGATTGAAAGAGCGATTGAAAATCGCACAATCGCCTGATCACGCAATCGCACAATTACCTCGGGCGCGTGAAGAGGTCACGACCATTCGTCCTTACCTCCAGCCGCCAGTACTTGAAAATAAAAAAGGAGAACACCCATGCCTCGTGTAAAACGCGGAACCAAACGCCGCGCCAAGCGCAAGAAAATATTAGAGCGCGCCAGCGGATATTTCCTCACTAAGTCGAAGCTGTACCGCTCGGCGAAAGAAGCGGTAGAGCGCGGGCTGAAGTTTGCCTACTCCGGACGCAAACAGCGCAAGCGGCAGTACCGCTCGCTGTGGATCGTGCGCATCGGCGCCGCCGCCAAGCTGAATGGGATGAGCTACAACCAGTTCATCCACGGCTTGAAGCTGGCCGGCATCGAACTGGACCGCAAGATTCTGGCGGACCTGGCGGTAAAAGATCCGGCAGGATTTGCCAGTCTGACGACCCAGGCCAAGGGCGCGATCGGGGCAGCATAGCAAGCTGTCAGCTTTCAGCCGTCAGCTGTTGGGCGTGAGCCGTCACCGAAGTGGTTGTCATTCCGAGCCGCTCGCAGCCGCGCAAGGCGCGGCGAGAGTGGCGAGGAACCTCGGTTTCTGCCTGCACCGGCAAGAACCCAGGTCCCTCGCTTCGCTCGGGATGACATCTCTCACTAAAGCGTTCAGATCATAGTGGCCTACACCGTTCCCAAACTCACGGACTATTCGGCGGCGGCGCTCCAGAAGGCTGCGGGCGAATGCATCGCTGCGTGCGCGAACGAAGCCGCGGCGGTTCGCGGCGAAGCGGAGCTGAAATCGTTTCGCGATCGCTGGCTGGCGCGCAAGAACGGAATCCTCACTCAGATTAACGAAGTGTGGCTGAAGGGCGCGCCGAAGGATGGCAAGCGCGAGGCTGGAATTCGCGTGAATGAATTGAAGGCGCGCATTCAGGAACTGGTCGAGGGCGCGCATGTGGCGAGCGACGATGGGTCACGTGCCGCCGAGTCCATCGACATCACTCTCCCCGGCGTGCGCCGTCCCATTGGCGCCGAGCATCCCATCATGCGCACCTGGCGCGAGATCGTTGGCGTGTTTCAGAGGCTGGGGTATTCCGTCGCCGAAGGGCCGGTGGTCGAGACGGACTACTACAACTTCGAGGCGCTGAATTTTCCCCCGAACCATCCGGCGCGGGACACGCAGGACACGCTGTTCATCGCGGGCCAGCAGTCGAAACCGCAGCGCGAGCGCCTGCTGCTGCGCACCCATACGTCTCCCGTGCAGATTCGCACCATGGAGAAGATGCGCCCCCCGCTTCGCATCGTGATTCCCGGCACGGTCCATCGCAACGATCCTCCGGACGCGAGTCATTCGCCGATGTTCAATCAGATCGAAGGGCTGGCGGTCGACACCAACATCACTTTCGGAGATTTGAAGGGCACGCTCGATCACGCCATGAAAGCGCTGTTCGGTTCGTCGGTGAAAACCCATTTCCGGCCGTCGTTCTTTCCGTTCACCGAGCCAAGCGCGGAGTTGTATGTCACGTGCTTCATCTGCGGCGGAAGCGGGAAGCGTGGCGCGGACGCGTGCCGTCCATGCAAGCAGACGGGATGGATTGAAGTGCTGGGCTGCGGCATGGTCGATCCGAATGTGTTTGAGTTCGTCAAAGACAACGGCTACGACCCGAAGAAAGTTTCCGGCTTCGCCTTCGGCATGGGCGTAGACCGGCTCGCTCTGCTGAAGTATGGGGTGGATGATTTGCAGTATTTCTTTCAGGGGGACGTCAGGTTTTTGCAGCAATTCGGATAGGAATTGTCATCCTGAGCGGAGCCAGAGCTTCACGAAAGTGAAGCTCTGGCGTAGTCGAAGGATCCCTTTGAGCCGGCACGACAAACGGACTCTTCAAGGCGTTCTCTCATCCGCTGTGGAGAGAACTCCTCGCAAGGCCACCGATCAGGTGAGATGAAACGGATCCTTCGACTGCGGTTTGCTTCACTCGCGTGAAGCAAATCCTCGCTGAGGATGACAGAGCTTGGGACATGAAACTTTCTCCACAATGGATTCGCGACTTCGTTGACCTCACCGTCGATGACCGCCGTTTGGCTGAGGACTTGACCAATGTTGGGATTTCGGTCGAGGGGATCAGCGGCGCCGGCGCCGATACCGTGTTCGAGATGGAGATTGGGACGAATCGCCCGGATGCGATGAATCATTACGGCGTCGCGCGGGAGGCGGCGGCGGTTTATGAGTTGCCGCTGAAGCCGCTGTCAGCGTCAGCGGCTAAAGCCGCGGCTCTTTCCAGCGCGGCTGACGCGGCCCTGAAGGGCAGCTCTTCCACGGCGCATGACGCGCCCTTTCCGATCACAGTTGAGGAGCCTGCGCTTTGTCCGCGATTTTCTGCGCGTGTGATTCGCGGAACTCGAATCAAACCTTCTTCTGACAAGATTGCTCACCGCCTACAACTGCTGGATCAGCGGCCCATCTCGAACGCTGTCGATGCGACCAATTATGTTTTGTGGGAGCTGGGCAAGCCCACGCATGTGTTCGACATGGACCTGCTCGAAGGCGGAAAGATCGTTGTGCGCAAGGCGCGCGCGGGCGAGACGCTGAAGACGCTCGACGGCGTCGAGCGCAAGCTGACTAGCGAAGACCTCGTGGTGTGCGACGCGAAAAAGCCCGTGGGTCTCGCCGGAGTCATGGGCGGGTACGACACCATGATTACCGAGAAGACGCGGAACATCGTGATCGAATCGGCCTGGTGGGATCCGGGGATTGTGCGCAAGATGTCGCGGCGGCATGGGCTGCATACCGATGCATCGCACCGTTTCGAACGCGGTGCGGATTTCGAATCGACCGTGCCATCGTGCGATCTGGTGGCGCAAATGATTTTGGAATCGGGCGCCGGCGAATTGATCGGCGACGTGGTTGACGTGATGTCGAGAGCGATCGACACTGCTCCGGTTGTGTTGCGCATGAGCGAAGTCCGGCGCATCCTGGGCGGCAGCCTCGACTCAGGGCTGGTCTTCCAGTTGCTCAAGAGGTTGGGTTTTACGCTCGTCCCTGACGGACAGGAAGACGCGCAGTTCCGCGTGCACATTCCGAGCTGGCGTTTAGATGTGGAGCGCGAGATCGACGTGATCGAAGAAATCGCGCGGCTGCACGGCTACGACAAGTTTGAAAATACTCTGCCGGCTTATAGCGGCGCGGTGGCCGAACTGCCGCACGTGGCTCTGGATGCGGCTTTTCGCGGGCGGGCGCTCGCTCTGGGATATAACGAGGCGCTGTCGTTGACTTTTATTTCGCACGCGGATGCGGAGAAGTTTTCTGCTGGGACGAAGGTGCTGGAGTTGGAGAATCCGCTGAGCGAGGAAGCATCGGTGATGCGCACTTCGCTGGCGCCGGGGATGCTCGACATGCTGGCGCGGAATCTGAATCGCGATGTGGCGGAGGCGCGGCTGTTCGAGATGGGCAGTGTGTATGAGTTCTCAAACGAAACGCCCATTGAACCGCGACGCGCTTGCCTAGGCGCGACGGCGGCAGCGGTGCGGAGTGCGTTGCCAGTCGGCCAGGCGCTTGATGTCAGCAAGGGCGAGCATGCTCTAGCGGCGGAAACATTTCGCGGATTCAAAGGCGATGTGGAGAATCTGCTGGCGGCGTTTGCCGGGGAAGTAAGTTACGACCGCGAGACAGCGGAATATTTTCATCCCGGACGGTCAGCACGAGCGCTGGTGAAGGGCGCGCTGGTGGCGCAGTTTGGGCAGATTCATCCGGAAGTGGCTGCGGCGCGCAAGCTGCGGCAGGATGTTTTTCTGGCGGAGTTTGATCTGGAGCAGTTGTACAAGCTTGGGTTGCGGATGGTGAAGTTTTTGCCGCTGGGAAAATATCCCGCGGTCGAACGGGATTTCTCTTTCGTGTTTGCGGACCAGGTTTCGTTTGAGCAGATGCGCAACAGCGTCGCGGGTTCGAGCTTTGCCGAGTTGCGGGAGTTTCGTCCGGTGGAGATTTTCCGCGGAGCGTCGATTGCGGCGGGCAAATATTCCGTATTGTTGCGAGTTCGGTTTCAGTCGGCAGAACGGACGCTGCGCGAGGATGAAGTGGCGCAGTGGTCGGGGAAGATTGTGGCTGCACTCGCTGGACTGGGTGGCGTGCAGCGCGTGTAAATCCCCACTTCTCGCAAAGGATGCGAGAAATGGGGCACCCCACTTTTATTTCTTGCTTCTATTTCTCACTCTCGCTTTTCCGATCAGGAAATTCCATCAGGATCGACGGGTCCAGTTCTTTCAACGAGCGCAATCCGCTCAGGCCCATCGTCAAGTCAAAATCCGCCAGGAAATTCTGCACTACATCCCGCACGCCTTGCTCGCCGCCGACGGCAAGACCCCACACATAAAGTCGGCCGAGCAGCACGGCACGCGCGCCCAGGGCCAGAGCTTTGATGGCGTCGGAGCCGTAGCGAATGCCGCTATCGAATAGGATGGGAATCTTGTTTTCGATGGCGGCGACGATGGCGGGGAGCGCGTCGAGTGCGGCAATGGCTCCGTCGACCTGGCGCCCGCCGTGGTTGGAGACGATGATGGCGTCGGCGCCGTTGTCGAGGGCGAGGCGGGCGTCGTCGGGATGCAGAATGCCTTTCAGCAAAATCGGCAAACGAGTCTGCTCGCGAAGCCACGCCAGATCGGTCCAGGTGAGAGCCGTGTTCGAAAACAGCGATGCCCACAGGCGAATGGCCGCAGCGGGATCGGCCAGCGGGGGTTGCGGAAGACGTGAGCAGAAAATGGGATCGGTAAAGTAGTTTGCAAGTCCGTGGCCGAGGAGAAACGGAAGGTGAGGATGGCGCAGGTCGCGCTCGCGCCATCCCAGCATGCCGGTGTCGAGGGTGACGACGACCGCGGAGTAGCCGGATTGTTCGGCGCGCTGCAGGAAACTGGTGGTGAGTTCGTGATCCTTGCCCCAATAAAGTTGGAACCAGCGCGGAGCGGGCCCCATGGCCTGAGCGACTTCTTCCATCGGCCGCGAAGACACCGTACTGAGCACGAACGGAACTCCCAGCGATGCCGCGGCGCGACCAGCGGCAACATCGGCTTCGGGATGAATGATGCCCTGGACGCCGATGGGGCCGAGCAGAACCGGCGCGGGCAGCGTGTGGCCGAGGAGTTCGACGGTGAGGTCGCGCTGGGAAACATCGCGCAACATCCGGGGGACGATGCGCCAGCGGTCAAACGCCGCGAGATTGGCCTGCTCGGTGCGCTCACCGGAGGCGCTTCCGGCAACGTAATCGTAGGCCGGAGCCGAGAGAACTTCGGACGCCTTTTTTTCGAGCTCGGCGAGTGGAATCGGCACGGATAGTTTTTTCCCGGCCAGGCCGAGCTGGTAGATTTCGAATTGGCGCCGCATGCCGAGGTTGGTTGCGACATTGGAGACGGAGTTGGGGGAATCGGGCATGGGGGCTTCCTCGGTGAGCGGGCTTTCGCGCGGGGATCATTCTATATTGGGGCGGCCACGAATGACGGGAGCTTTCCGATTGCGTCGGAAAAGCTTTTACCACAGAGGGACACTTAGGAATACACAGAGGAAAAAAACAAGGGCTTCATTCATTAAGCGCGCTCTTACTTTGGTTTCACGTTTTCGGGTTTCCTGCCGATGTAGAGAACGTGGGAAACAACTCTGCTGGACCAGCTGCTGCGCCTGCCCGGGTGCTGGATGTGACGCCGCTGCGCTATGTGGCGCGGCAACCCATCGTTGACCGGGAAGAGAAAGTATTCGGCTACGAACTACTGTTTCGCGACGGGCTGGCGAATGCCTTCAGCGGCGACACCGATGAAGCTACACGAGCGACGCTGGATCGTTCGCTGCTGAGGGGGCTGGATATTTTGTGCGACGGGCGGCGGGCCTTTGTGAACTGCACGCGGGATACGCTGATCAAAGGACTGGTCACGCTTCTGCCCTCGACCATCACAGTCGTGGAGATTCTGGAAACGGTTCCGGCGGATCCGGATGTGGTGGCGGCCTGCCGGAGCCTGAAAGACGCCGGGTACATGATCGCGCTCGACGATTATGTGGCCAACGACCGGCGCGCGGCCCTGGCGGAGATCGCCGACATTATCAAAGTCGAGATGCAGTTGACCACGGAAGAGGAACGCCGGGCGATGATCAAGCAGTTGGGAGGGCGCTCCCGCATGCTGGCCGAGAAAATCGAAACGCAAGCCGAGTTTGTTCGGGCGCGCGATCAGGGGTTCGTATATTTCCAGGGCTATTTTTTCCGCCGTCCGGAGATGATGAACACGCGCGACCTGCCAGCGAACCGGATGAATTATCTCCGCATGCTGCAGGAAGTGTCGCGGCCGGAATTGAATCTGGCAGGGCTGGAGCGGCTGATCAAGGCGGAGGCGTCGGTGTGCTACCGCCTGCTGCGCTATCTGAATTCGGCGATGTTCGGCTTCCAGAGCGAAATCCATTCGGTGCGGCATGCCCTCTCGATTCTGGGCGAGCGCGACGTCCGGCGCTGGGTGCGGCTGGTAGCGGCGGTGGGCGCGGGGCAGGACAAGCCCAGCGATCTGGTGCTGTCGGCGCTGGTGCGCGGTCGGTTCGGCGAGCTGCTGGCGCCGCGAGTGCCGCATGGAGAATCGGATTTATTTCTGCTGGGCCTGTTGTCGCTGATCGATGCCATGCTGGAAATGCCGATGGAGGACGTGCTGGAGAGGATTCCCCTGGATCAGGCGACCAAGGCCGTGCTGCTGGGCCAGCCGAGTATGCTGCGTCCGGTGTTCCAGTTGATGCTGGCACATGAAAGCGGAGAGTGGGAAGCGGCGAGGGAAGTGGGTGCCGGCATGCATCTGAATCCGGAGGAAGTTGGCTTACTCTACTGGCAGGCGCAGCAATGGGCCCGGGAAGTCTCGACCGGAGAGTAAGGCCGGCTTCCGGCCAAGGCATTTGCGGTTCAGATTTGGACGGCCGTCCGCCGTTCATGTCCTCCTGTGCAAAAAGGGATTGGAGTAGGCCTTGCGCGGTTGGGCCAGGACGAGTACGATAAAGATGTTCTCATTGAGTAGGCCTCGTTCCCGCGCAGGCCTTCCGCGCCAGCCGATCCGAGGCGGCGCCTTACGGATCCGATAAACGGAAAATCGATTCGAAGTTAAAAGAGTAAAATTTTTCATTCGCGCATAGCGGTTTGTTTTGAGAGTTGGGGTTCGTTCCATCTTGTGTCCAGTCGCTACCCGCAACGGCGGAGATCCGATTCTGTGTAACAGGCGGAGCCTTGCCCGGAACCTTGTCCGGAACTTGGTTCGGAGCCTTCTCCGAAACACCGGGATGGGCGCGACTGGCGGAACATTTGAAATCTGTAAAATTCAGCAACACAATGTCTGAAAGTTTGCGAGGACTATGAACGCTGGACCAGGAAGACCCTCCGGTGGTGGTGGTGGCAGCAGCAATGGTGGGGGAGGACGACGCAGGCGGCGCGGCCGCCGTCCACACAATCAGCGCGGACAGAAGCCGGGGCAGGGCCCGGGCCTGAGCCGCGAGAACAAAGACGGCATCTACACCGCGCCCATGGACCACAGCTATCGCGCGGCGCTGGCCGGGGGCAACAATAACAACGGGCACAAGGGCGGCGGACGCCAGAGGCCAGGATTCCAGACGCAATATCCGCAGCCCGACCCGGAGCCGTTGCCGGCGATCACCGAAGACACCAATTCACGCATCTTTGCCTTTATCGAAGATCTATTTTTTATGGCGAAGATTCAGGAAACGGCGCGCAAGCTCAACGTGAAAGTTGAGTTCGTCAAAACCGACAAAGACCTGATGGAGAAGATGGAGCAAAACGGCGATGAGAAACCGTCGCTCATTATTTTCGATCTTAACCTCGCCAGCGTGAAGCCCCTGACCCTGATTCCAAAGTTAAAGAGCAAGCTCAAGAAGGGCACGTCGATCATCGGATTCCTGTCGCACGTCCAGGGGGATCTGAAGCAGAAGGCTCACGAAGTGGGTTGCGACATGGTCCTGCCGCGTTCGGCATTCTCGCAGAACCTGCCGCAGTTGCTGCGCCGGCATGGCGCGCCGGAGGATCTGGAACCGACGGTACAGTAAGAGCGGTTCCGATTCTTATCGCGCGAACATTTCGCGCAACACGTTCGACGTCTCGCGAGCCGCTCTGGCCGGGATGACTCCAAGCCTGCGAACCAGACGACCGCGATCCGCGGCTCGAATCTGGTCCAAGGCAACCTGTCCGGTCTTTCCGCGAAAGCTGACTGTGATCCGCGTGGGATAGTTTCGCAGCGTTGTGGTCATGGGCGCGACCAGAACCGTCTGAAGAGATTCGTTCATTTCATCCGGCGACACCACCAGGCAGGGCCGCGTCTTTTTTATTTCCGAACCCAGAGAGGGATCGAGGCGGATCAGCCAAACTTCGTCGCGGCCAGGGAAACTCACCACTCCCACTCCTCATGGTCAAACTTGTTGGACGGCAGATCCTTGAGCAACAAGCCCTCCGACGGGCGATCTTGAGCGAAGGCATTCTTCCAGCCGAACCGCATCGGGCGATGCGGGGCAATGACCAGTCCCTCGGCCGTGACCCGGAGTTCGACCTGATCGCCTAGACCGCATTGCGCAATGAGCGGCTTGGGGATACGAATGCCGCGGGAATTACCGATACGGGTGAGTGAAGTTCGCACCGTCAAATGTTCCTCGGGCATAATTACATTGTAATTACACCGTCTGCGTTTGAGCAAGCTGTTTATGAAAGAGCCGCGCGAGGCCCCCTGCAAGACTCGATCGTTTTATCCCAGAGGCCAGCCGAGGGACGTCCTCCCGAGCCCTCGTGCCTGTTGGCGACGGGCGGTCCTGTCCACTCCCGGACACCCGATTCCGACATCGAACACTCCGCTACGGTCCGAATCGAAGACCTGCAAAATAACTATCTCTGTATCAAACACATGCCGCGCCATTGTTCTGGCCAGCGAAATGCACCTGCGGTTTTAGCGGGAGGTGTGTGTAGCCATGTTCATTCATGATCTGCGCCTGGCACTGCGACAGCTATACCGGAACCCGGGGTTCGCGCTGGCCGTAACTCTTACGCTCGCCTTGGGCATTGGAGTCAATGCTGCCGTTTTCACGCTGGTCAACGGCTTTCTCCTGCGCCCGCTGCCTTATCCGGAACCGGATCGCCTGGCCGTTCTCATCCTGCATCAGGAAGGGGTGTCGCCGAAGTCCGGCCAGTTCGTGCAGAACGACGACAACAGCCAGGACGGGGAAACGTGGGAGATGGTGCGCGACAACGTCCCCTCCGTCCGAGCTGCCATTTTCGGTGGAACCAGCGGCGTCAATCTGCAATCCGGTTCAGATTCCGGGAACGGCGTCAGATATGTGCAGAACATGCGCGTTTCTGCGCACTACTTCGATGTGCTCGGTATCCCGCCGTTTCTGGGGCGCGGCTTCTCCGAAGAAGAAGATCGTCCGAATGGGCCCAAGGCCGTGATCGTGACCCACGCTCTGTGGCAGTCCGTTTTCCAGGGCGATCGGCAGATCACGGGAAAGGAAATCACGCTGAAAGGCGAACCCTACACGGTGGTGGGCGTACTGCCTCAGCGTGCACAACCGACCGGCACTGCCGACGTCTTCACACCGTTGCAACCGCACCAGAGTGGAGAATGCGGAGGAGATAATTGCGAGATCATCCTGCGCTTGGCGCCCGGTGCGACATGGCAGCAAGTCTCCGCCCAACTCGCTCAACTGCACAGGCCGTCTTTTGACAAGGTCGCGACATCCAAGGACCGCGAGTGGTTCTACGCCTCGCCACTCGCCCGCAATCTGGATAACGGAATGCGCGAGCCAGTCATCGGATTGATGCTGGCCGTCAGCTTCATCTTGCTCATCGCCTGCGCCAATCTCGCCGGACTCACGCTGGTGCGGGTCAGCCGCCGCGTTCCGGAAATCGCCACCCGCTTGTCTTTGGGAGCCACACGCTGGGCCGTACTTCGCCAGCTTTGGGCGGAGAGTGTTGTGCTGGCCTTCATTGGAGCGGCCCTCGGATTGGCACTCGCTCGCGGCATTCTCTCAGCGCTGCCCGGATTCCTGCCTGACGAGATGTTGCCACTTGGCGGCTTACCGATCGACGTTCGCGTTCTGGCCTTCACCTTCGCAGCGTCGCTGTTCACCAGCCTGCTCTTTGGTGGGCTGCCCGCTCTGCAAACTCGGCGGGTCGATCTGCGATCGTCCATGGCCGTCGGTAGCCGTGGTGTCGCCCGCGGATCGAGCCGTCTGCGCCAGTCACTGATCAGCGGACAGGTCGCGCTCACAGTAGTACTGGTGGCCGGGGCAGGGCTGCTGGTTCGCAGCCTTATTTACCTCGAAACTCTGCCGCCGGGATTCGATGCCACCAATGTGATGACTGCCAAGCTTTCGCTCGATGATGCGCGCTACCGCGACGCCGCGGCATTCCACAACCTCCTCGACCGCAGCCTTGCCGCGATGCACCAGATCCCCGGCGTCGAAAACGCCGCCGTCGGGCTCAGCGTGCCCTACGAACGCGGCCTGAACGACGGAGTCAAAGCCGTGGACGGCAAAGTCGCGGGCAAGGAGTGGGGCGCAAGCACGGCCTACATCACGCCGGAATATTTTCGGGCGCTGAGAATTCCGCTGCTGGCCGGCCGCGACATTTCCGAAAGCGACACGCCAACCTCGCTACCAGTTGCCGTGGTCAACGTCGACTTTGCGCGCGAGTTCTTTAACGATCCCAATCCCGTTGGACTCCACATTCAAAACTCGAAACGCGTCTACACCATCGTCGGGGTTTGTGCCAACGTGACCAAGCGGCCCGGCATGGGCGGCGATGCGCCCATGGCGACCGAGGCCGTGTTCTATCTTCCGGCCACGCAGGTCGACAAGGGCCTGGTGAATGTCGCTCACCTTTGGTTCCAGCCGAGCTGGATCGTCCGCACTGCTGGACCCTTGCAGGGTCTGACGACTGCGATGCAACGCGCCCTCACTCAAGTAGACTCGACCTTGCCGTTTTCCGGTTTTCACTCGATGGACGACCTGCTCGCCAAGAATCTCGCCTACCAGCGAGTTGAAGTCGTTCTGCTCGCGGTGCTGGCGGGATTAGCGCTCTTGCTCTCTGCAATCGGAGTCTACGGCCTGGTTTCAAATCTGATCGTGCAGCGGACGCGGGAAATCGGCATCCGCATGGCGCTCGGCTCGTCGATTCGGCAAGCCATGGTCGATGTGGGTTCGGCCGGAGTGGTGGCCGCGGGATTCGGCCTGCTGGTGGGACTGGCGCTTTCTTTCCTGACCCTGCGTGTGCTGCGCAGCCAACTCTACGGTGTAAAGGATTACGACCCGCTGACGCTCACGATCGTTCCCGTGATGATTGCGGTCATCGCCGTAGCCGCGAGTTTCCTACCCACATTGCGGCTCACCCGAATCGACCCGGCGGAGACTTTGAGAATGGAATAGGCGCGCGTACCCACTCCGACTCATTTCACCGCGGCGTTCAGAGTGGTCGCGTCGATTTCCAGAATCATCTTGTACTCCGCCTTGGGCGGCGCCGGGAACGGTGCTTCCTTCTTCACATAGGATTCGTACAGCGTTTTCATCAGGCACATGCTGAACGATCCCGGCTGCTTTTCAGTATGCGCGTCCTCTACAGTGCCGGTCTTCCCTACCTGGACGAGAAAATCGAACTTCGCCTCTTCCCCTTTGGACTCTTTCAAACACCCCCGCTCGTAAGCGGCGAATTTCGGCTGGAACTCTGCAAGATAGGCCTGGCCTTCCGCGCTCTTCATATTCGCCTCGGCCTCTTGCCGGTAGGCGCGCGAGCGAACCTGCAGCGGAGCCATCTGAGCCGCGATGTCTCTCTCTGACTTGAAATAGGCTTCTGTGACCCAAAGATCCTGGTTCCAGTTATCTCCCATGCGCTTGAACGCTGGGTCGGCGGCCACGAAATCACCGGACTTCGAAGCCATCAGAGCGAAGGCATTCACGCTGATCAGAGACGGACCGTATTTACTTTCCAGAGCGGCGAACCCTTTCTGCAGACGAGGCCAGGAAAAGTGGCCGAATTCCGACTCCTGGCACGCGCATAGGATTCCCTCGGAGATCAGAAAATAAAGAGCGTCGCCGCTGTCTCCACCGACCCGATTCGCGGTCTCCTCGGCAAAGCGCGCGGGATCGCCTTCTTCCCCGCTCCACTTGGGCTGCAGGTAATCCGCATAGAGGCGGTAGTAGTACTGGTAGCCTGGCTCAAAAGCCGTGGCCTTCTCCAATAACGCTTTAAACTGCTCCAGATCCCAGCTCTCGCCTCGCGCCACTAACTGCATCGCGACGTACCAGTCGGGACATTGTTGAGCGAGCGCGGCGGAACGATCGAGAATCGATTTCGCTTTTTCGAGGCGCTCGTGAAACAGCTTCCATCCGCTGTCAGTCACGGAATCGGAGAAGCCGTCGCCGCGGGCATCCCACGCATAGCTGACGTAAGACTCGGCGAGGGCGATGCGGGCGGTGATGGAATGAGAGTTCGAATCCCGCCAGCGCTCGATCAACTGAATGTGTTTCTTCCAGTCTTCCTGTGTAGGGTGGCCGGGCCGGGGAGAATTGAGGCCAATGTAGGTATAGCGAAGCTTCCATGCGCCGCCGGGAAACCTGCTCTTGCCGGAACGCGCGGCGTCGGCGATGCAATCGAGGTCGGAGAACTTTTCCTGCTTCAGCAGCAGAGCTACCGCGTCGGCATAATCGTCCAGCGCGTGGACGTCGGTCGCCACGTTAAACACTTCATCCGGAAATGCGCATGGCTGGGCAGCGTGCGTCCCGGCGCCGTCGGAAGCAATAGCGCGATTGGCCTGGCACACCACGAACAGACACAATGCTGCACCGACCGAAAAGAAGGTCAGAAGCAGGCGGCGACGAGGCGAAGTTACGGCGCAAGTTTGATTAGTCATAGTTACTCCAATCCTGGCGAGTCCGGTCACGCTAGAAGCTGTTGCATAAACGGTTCGGGAAGGGCGCGACCTTAGTCGTGCCACCTGAGGCCGTAAAGACCCGGAGGTTTTAGCTCCTCAGGTCTGCTTCTCTGCTGTCCCAGCCACCTACCAGACAACTTCTACTGCGATTTGAAAGGGGTTCTAAGTCGTAGTTACTTCGGGGAATGGTTGAATGCTAGTGAATCAGGAAGGAACTGTCGACGTTACTTCAGTGAAAGGTCACGCGGGTTTATTCGCAAACATCGTCTTTACCCCGGGGGCCAGGCCAGTGGGCGTCCGCCGAGCAGGTGGACGTGGAGGTGGAAGACAGATTGTCCGGCGCCGGGGCCGACGTTGAGGACGGTGCGATATCCCTGCTCGATGTTGCGCTGGCGGGCGATGTCGGCGGCGGCCAGATGACAGCGGCCGATGAGTTCGGCGTCGGCGGCCTCGGCTTCCTTCAATCCAGCAAAATGTTTCTTGGGGACGATCAGAATGTGCGTAGGGGCTTGCGGGTTGATGTCTTCGAAGGCGAAGACGTGCTCGTCTTCATAAACTTTCTTCGCGGGAATTTCGCCCGCGATGATGCGGCAGAAGAGGCAGTTGTGGTCGATCATGGATGGTTCACCTGCTCGTTCACTTGCTGGTTTGCCCCGCGGAAAAGATAGCATACAACGGCTAGTGTCGAAGTGATCTCAAGAATAGCGGCGGCGTCCCTGATAGATGATGGATCGTCGTCTATGCACTCGTTGACCGGCGTCAACGAAGGAACCAGCCAACTGCCAAAGCCACGATCACGAGCTTGACGAGCCAGCCGACGGCGTAAGACGCCACAAAAACCCGGTGCACTTTCATAAATGCCGCATTCGTAAGGATCAGCGGCAACGGGCCCATCAGCCAAACCGCAACCGCCAGTTTAAGCGCGCCCGCGGAATGAAGCCCCAGGCGCGCAGCCACACAGGCATAGACTCCGCAGGTCAAAAATGGCAGCGGGCTGGTCAGAGCAATCGCTCTGCTTTCTGCACCCTGACGCCAAATCTCAGGATAGGAATAGCGCCGATGAATCCAATCGCCGGCGAAGAACCAGTCCGTGAGTGACGACACAACGCCGGAGCCAATAATAATCGCAATGAGTCGCGCCCAGTGCATTTCGCCTTTCACCCGACGCAGGAATTGTACTCGCACGAGAGGATTCCCGAGAAAGAGCCCAGGTGTTGGCCGGCGTCATGGCGAGATCGTAAGCACTAATCACTAATCCAAGCGCACCTAATCCAAGCGGACCAGGAAGACTGCGCCTTCGGGAGTTGCGGTTTCGGCAGCGAGTTTTTGGGCGCGGTCGTGGTCGTCGTCAAGCACGCGGACGCGGATCCACCAGTCCCCGGCGGGGCTGTTGAAGCACAGGACCTTGGCGGTCTGATAACGGCGCTTGAGGTGATTGGCGAGTTTGGTGGCGGCGGGTTCGTGGGGGAATCCGCCGATCTGCACTGCCCATTTTCCGGAAGATCCCGCGGTCGCGGCGGACTCCATTAGTTCGACTTTCACTTCAGCCACACCGGGCTTCCACACGTCCAGCTTCTGCGCGGCGGCGAGCGAGAGATCGACGACGCGGCCGGGAATGAAGGGGCCGCGATCGGTAATGCGGACCAGCGCGTGCTGTCCCGTCTTGAGGTTGGTGACGCGCACGATCGAGCCCAGAGGATAGGTGCGGTGCGCGGCCGTCATGGCGTGCATGTTGTAGACCTCGCCGTTCGATCCGCGACGGTTGTGATACGGAGGCCCGTACCAGCTGGCGAGTCCAGTTTCAGTGGCGAGGGGCTTGGCGTCGGCGGGGAGGGAGGGCTCGGCCAGGTCCGCGTCGGTCTCAACTTCGGCTTCTTTGCCGGGACTGGGGAGGGTGCGCTCTTTCGGCGACGGGACATTCGCGGCTGGCTGCGAAGCTGTCGCCTCGGTCGTCGAGGCCGGCGGCGGGGGCGGCGGGACGTCCACACGCGCTTTGGGATGGCCGCAGCCGCTCAACAACAGGATCGCGATCAGGACGAGCAGAAGCATGGCGATGGCGACGAAGCGTACGCAGCGTGCGAATTGAGCGGGCGGCGCCGCTACTTGGGCGGATGCTGGTGGTGCTGCTCCATGTAGTCGGCGAATTCCGTGAGTTTTTGCGAGGCCGTGCGCAGGGCTTTGGTGGAGTGCGTTCGCACCGCGGGAACTACCTCTTCGTTCAGATACTTGATGAATTCGGGAATCTCTTTTTCCAGGCGCTCGGCGGCTTCGCCAATGGTTTGGCCGACACGTGCCGACGCGTCTTCCACCTTGCGGTTGAAGTCGTTCATAGTGCTCCTCGCGATGATTCGGCGTGAATGGATTCACGCGATGCTGCGGATGCCAGGCAGGTTTATTATTTCGTGCCCGGGAGGCGGGGTCAATGGCTTGGGATATGCAATCGACCGTCGGCGACCGGTTTCCTTCGTGATCCTTCGTTGCCCCTGTGGTTGAATGCTCTTTCTATCTACCGATTAGACGAGGTCAGAAGAATTGCTTGAAACAAGGAATCCATCCTTGTTATAGTAAGGACATGGCCAAGGTAACCTCCAAACTGCAGTTAACCGTGCCCAAAGCCATTGCCGACCAGTACGGCATCAAGCCAGGGGACGAGTTGGAGTGGGTGCCTGCGGGCGAAAGTATTCGAGTGGAACTGGTCCGGCGCAAGGCGCGGTCGGGGCACGAGCTGACGACCGAGGAGCGGCTGGCGCTGTTTGACGACAACACGAAGTGGCTGGATGAGATACAGGCGGAAGAACTGAAGGAAGCGAAGGCGAAAGGAACGCGCGTCACCCGAGAGAATCGCGGCTGGACCCGCGAGGACCTCTACAATGATGATCGGGGGCTCCCGCGTGGCTACCCTCGTTGACACGAACATTCTGGTCTACCGCTGCGACCCGCGGGACGTGGCTAAGCGCGACGCTGCCCGCTCGGTGCTGCGCCAGGGAGAATTGTCGGGAGACTTTCGCCTGACTCACCAATCGCTGGTCGAGTTCGTAAACTCCGTGATTCGATCGCGCGGCGGGCGGCCGCCGCTGATGACGCGTGAGGATGCCGCCCGCCAGGCGGAACTGTTTATGACGGAGTTTCCGGTAATCTATCCCACCGAGCAGGTTTTTCGTACGGCGCTGCGCGGGATGGCCACCTATCGGCTCCCATGGTACGACGCTCATCTCTGGGCCTACGCCGAGCACTACGGCCTGCCAGAAATTCTCTCGGAAGACTTTGAACACGGACGCTGGTACGGGACAGTGCGGGTGCGGAACCCGTTCGTGGAACTGGGATTGGCGTAGGACGAGAAGCAGCGAGGTGTGAGTAACTGTGCGGAATCCATCTTGATGTCATCGCGCAAAGTCCAAACATTTTCCGCTTCAACCGTGGCGACGTTTCGCACGCAACTGCTGGCGTGGTATGACGCGAACGCTCGTGACTTGCCATGGCGCGAGGATCGCGATCCGTATCGCGTCTGGCTGTCGGAGGTCATGTTGCAGCAGACGCGGGTCGCGGCGGTGATTGCGCATTATCACGAGTTTCTGCGGCGATTTCCAACCGTGGAGAAGCTGGCGCGGGCGCGTGAAGCCTCCGTGCTGGCGGCGTGGAGCGGCCTCGGCTATTACCGTCGGGCCCGCATGCTGCATGCGGCGGCGAAGGTAGTGGTGCGGGAGTTGGGCGGTGAATTTCCTTCCACGGCCCAGGGATTGCTGGCGCTGCCCGGTGTGGGCCGCTACACGGCGGCGGCGATTGCCAGCATCGCGTTTGGTGAGCCGGTCGCGGTGGTTGATGGAAATGTGGAGCGGGTGCTGCAGCGCGTTTCCGGGCGGCGGATGGCTGGGGAGGATTTCTGGCGGGCAGCTGAAGGACTGCTGGATCGCGAGCGCCCCGGCGATTTCAATCAGGCAATGATGGAACTGGGGGCGACGGTGTGCACGCCGCGGGCTCCGGCGTGCCTTACTTGCCCGGTAGTGGGGTTGTGCGCGACGCGCGGGGAGATGCCCGGCGCTCGGAAGGCTGCGAGGCAGAAGAAGCGGGAGATTCACTACGCGCTGGATATTCGAAGCAACGGTTTGCGGGGCGGCGAAGTTTTTCTGGTGCAGCGCGCGCGCGATGAACGGCTCATGGCGGGGATGTGGGAGTTGCCTGAAGTGGTGCCTCCCTTGGGGGCTAAAGCTCAGTCCAATGGGGCGGAGATCGCAGCGCTGAAACTGCTGCGCCACTCAAAGGCAAGACGCGGCACCAGTGTTGAGCCCTGCTTCACGCTCAAGCATTCGATCACAGTGACGGACTACACGGTTCGGGTTTGGCGGACGGTTGCGCCGTCGAACGCTGGCGGAAAATGGATTCCAGAGGAGAATTTGGCGCGGGTTGCGCTAACCGGCCTGGCGCGAAAGATTTTGAGGAAGGCGGAAATCATTGCCGGCAATCATCGGTGGGTCTAAACTTTGCGAATGGCACGGTTTTTCGTGGTCGCGGTGAACTCCGTATACGCTTTGTCCGCTATGCTGTCCGCGGTGGCGCAGAGCGCACCCGTTCAGACAGCAGCATCTACGGAGACGCCGGAAGCCGGGGTCGTGCTGACCAAGCTGGAGCCGCCGGTCTATCCTCCGCTGGCGCGGCAGGCGCGGGTTACGGGCGATGTGAAGATCCAAGTGTTGATCCGCCGAGACGGAAGCGTTGCGTCGACTCAGGCGGTCAGCGGACATCCCATGCTGCAGCAGGCAGCGCTGGAGAGTGCCCATAAGTCGCAGTTTGAATGCAAGGGATGCGGCGACCAGGGCGGTTCATACTCCTTGATCTACGCGTTCGGTTTCCAGGAGGTTGCTGACTGCGGAAGTGTTGTTGAGGAACGGCTGCGCTCTCTTAAGTGCCTCTACTTATGGAGATGCGCTCGATCCTACTCCATGTCGTCAGTTTCTGAGCAACGCTCGCCGGAAGTTAGCCAGTCGCCAGGTCGCGTAACGATTCGTGTTTCCCCCTTGTGTATTGAAACCATCGCAGCCCATTGAACGACGCAGCGGCGCCGGTCACGTTCATCCCTATCCCGAAGCCATCCTTCGTCATCTAAAATATAAAATAGAAGAAGGTCGAACAAGGGCAGATTTGCCGACCTGTCGAATCTTTGGAGGAACGAACGATGACGGCATTGGCCACGGGCACGAAGGCGCCGGAGTTTGAACTGAAGACTTTGGATGGGAAACCGTTTTCTCTGAGCGACCAACTGGCGCACGGGCCCGTCGTGCTCGTGTTTTTCAAGGTGTCGTGTCCGACTTGCCAGTACGCGCTGCCGTTTTATGAGCGGTTGTATAAGGCTTACGGACGCAACGGTGTCACGCTTGTTGGAATTTCGCAGAATGGCACGAAAGACACGGCGGCGTTCAACAAGGAATTTGGCGTCACGTTTCCAGTGCTGCTCGATGACACGAACTCCTATCCCGTATCGAATGCTTATGGACTGACCAATGTTCCTACCATCTTCTGGATCGAGCAGGATGGGGAGATCGAAGTTTCCAGCGTCGGCTGGCTGAAAGCGGATTTTGAGGAGATCAACCGGCGGATGGCGGAGCCGGGAAAGAGTGCTCCAGCAGTGGTGTTTAAGCCGGGGGAGGATGTGAGGGACTTCCGCGCCGGTTGAGGGTCGAAGAACTAGCCGCCGGTCCGGCGGAAAGAAAAGCGCCGAGCTTGCGCTCGGCAGACGAGCGGAGGCCCGTCTCCACACAAACGAATCCCACAAAAGCCGTCCTCGAACCCCCTGCGTCATACCGCCCCCACACCAGGTTCCGGGAGTGGGTGCACTCCCGTGCGATGGGATGCGTTACTTCTCATGCAACAGGGACGATGCCCTGCTTTACAATTCCCTCAGACTTTCAAAGAAAACAAGCCTTCCAGCTAGCGCGCCGCTTTGTTGGGGGAGAGACCTATCTATGCAACAAAAGCTGAGAATCAGTTCGGCTTGTGTGGTTTGCGCGAGTTTGCTGTGCGCCAGCGTGCTCGCCTGGGCGGACGGCGCAACCGGCGGTGCGAAGGTCGCTGCACCCAAGAGCATGCCTTCGGTGAAGTTGCCCGGCCCGGCGTTTGTGGCGCTGGAAACCATCACACCTGAGCACATCCGCTGGCATGTCCGCTATCTGTCTCATGATCTGCTGGAAGGCCGAGGCACCGGCCAGCGCGGCGGCGATATTGCCGCGGAATACATGGCCACGCAGTTTGCCGAATACGGGCTGAAGCCGGCCGGCGATCACGGTACATACATGCAGAAGGTGCCGCTGGTCGGGATCACCACCCTGCCCGAGACCAAGTTCTCGCTGGTCCCAAAGCAGGGCGAGGCCATGAATCTCAAGCCGCTCGACGAGTACGTCGCCTACGACCAGACCCAGCAGCCGCAGTCGGACGTGGATGCCGACATCGTTTTTGTCGGATACGGAATCGAGGCGCCGGAATATGGCTGGGACGACTACAAAGGCCTCGACGTCCACGGCAAAGTTCTGCTCATGCTGGTGAACGAGCCGCCATCGGACGATGCCAAATTCTTCAAAGGCAAAGCCCTTACCTATTACGGTCGCTGGACTTACAAATATGAAGTCGCGGCCCGCAAGGGCGCCGTAGGCGTGATTCTGATCCACCAGACGCAGATGGCGAGTTATCCGTGGGAGGTGGTGCGGAACTCGAATTCCGGCGAGAAGTCGTACCTGAAACTGGACGGTCCGGCCCTCAAGGTGGCTTCGTGGGTGCATCTGGATGTGGCGACCCGGCTGGCCTCGGCGTCGGGCATGGATCTGGAAAAGATGAGGAAGGACGCGCAGACGCGCGACTTCCATCCCGTGAGTCTGGGCGCGAAACTCAAAGCGCACATGGTCAGCAAGGTTCGCAATTTCGAATCCAACAATGTGCTGGCGATGCTGCCTGGCGCGGACCGCAAGGCGGCCGACGAGGCCGTGATGTACACCGCGCACTACGATCATTTCGGCATTCGTCCCGACATGCCGGGCGACAACATTTTCAACGGCGCCGTCGACAACGCCACCGGATGCGGCATTCTGCTGGAGTTAGCACGGGCTTACGGAACTGCCGCGCAGCGCCCGCGACGATCGATTCTTTTCGCCGCAGTCACGGCCGAGGAGCAGGGCCTTCTCGGGTCGGAGTATCTGGGGAAACATCCGCCAGTGCCGGTGGGCAAGATCACTCTCGATTTGAACTATGACGACGTGAAGCCGCTGGGAGCGCCCGAGGAAGTCCAAGTCTCCGGAGCGGAGCGGACCACGTTCTATCCGTCAGTAGAAGCGACAGCGAAGGAATTCCGGCTGGCCATTCGTCCCGATGCTCTGCCGGAAGCTGGCCACTTCTACCGCTCCGATCATTTCAGCCTGGCGCGGGTGGGCATCCCTTCGTTTTCGATCAGCGAAGGAATGAAATTCAAGGGGCACACCGAGGCCTGGGGAATCGAACAGGAACGCGATTACGTGGAAAAGCATTATCACCAGCCCAGCGACGAGTACCATCCCGAGATGGATTTTGTAGGCGACTCAGCGATGGCGCGCTTTGGCTTCGCGTTGGGTTGGGAAGCCGCCAGCTTGCCCAAACGGATTGAATGGCAGAAGGGCGATGAGTTCGAGGCGGCGCGGCTGAAGAGCCAGTAGTGAATACGGCTGCGAGGAAATATAAGTGCGCGGTCAAAGTTTAGGCAAGGCGCTTCCGGCAGCTCTTCAAAACGACGGCAAGCCTTCGACCGCTGCCAGCTTGGCTTGTCGTTCGTCGAAGGTCCAGAAGGCCTTGGCCCCAAGCTTAACCGCGGTGGCAACATGCAGACTGTCCAAGGTTCGAATGCCAAGACGGGCCCCATGGCGGCGGGCCAGGTCTGAGCAGATATCCCATACGGACTCTGGCATGTCGACCGTCACCCACAATCCGCTTTTAATATCCCGCTCCAGTTCGGTTTGCACCCGTCGTGCCTCCAGGGCAGTGATCTCTTTCCGGAAAACATGTTGCGAAACGGCGTGCATCCATTCGGCACGATGCAGCGAGGTGAACCAGATCCGTGGTTTTGCGGCCATCCTGCGCTCCGCCTCGGCCGAATGTCGATCCGGCAAGTACAGGGAGACGAAAAAGCTTGTGTCCGCGTAAACGCTCAAAAGCGGCCGCGCTCCTCGATCACCAGGTCGGCTCCCGGCAAGACTCGTTTCCCAAACAGCTTCTGCCGGCGGCGGGCAAAGTCGGGCCAGTGTTCAGGGGCTGACGGCAGATGCGCCGGAACGATGCGGGCGATCACTCTCTGACGCTCGCGGAGTTCCACGGTCTGCCCGGCGCTTAACATTTCCTTCAAGCGGCGGCTGTCTCGCAGCTGGCGAATATTCACCGATGGCATAGCCATATTGTGACACATAACGTGTCACGTCGCAAGCTAGGGGTCAGCAAGCGCACCGCCGACTCGCGCGATCTCTAAGAACCGATTTCTAAGATCAACGCAGACCACAGTTTAGCGCCCAGTAACCTAGGTAACTTTAGCCGCCGCGCTGTGCGTGCTAACCTCGAAATGTCCGTTTGAAATCAGCAACTTCCGAGTACCTCTGATCCTGAATGCCGAGAATTCCTATTTTTCGTTTAGGTGGAGCGCCCGACAAACCGGCGCTGCCGAATCTGGCCGCGTCAACGCCCTTTGTTGCCCTCGAGGGATTGTCGGTCGGAGTCGATAACCTGCGGCATGATGTGCTGCTGAGCCCGAAGTTTGTCGAGCTGGGACGGGCTCAGGTTGCGCGCTTGATCGCGCGCCATGGCGAGTTGGAAGGATTGCTGTCGGCGGAGTCTCCGCAGTCAACCCAGGGGCCTTCGTGGATCAGAAATCAGATGGGAAAGTCGTCGCGGCCGAAGCACGATGCGGGCGCATGGAAGACGGCGCTGACCGAGTTGCAGATCGGCTCGCTGAATCGCGCGAAACGAGAATTGAAGCTGTCGGTTGATCTGCTGGCGCGGCTGGCGGTCACGAAATTTCTGCGCACGGAAATGAACCTGCAGTTCTCGCAGGTGCTGGAGCGGTGCCGCGTGCTGCTGAAGAGTTATGACAACATGCGGCAGGGCAAGGCGCACGAGTACCGCGAGCAACTGGCGGCGTTCCAGGTGCGGAAGCGCATCATCCTGCGCAAGACAGGGCAGGAAATCTTTGAAACCCTGCGCGAGGTGGAGAAGAGTTCGCTGGCGCGCACCCGCCGCTCGCTGTTCGGCGAGGAGACGGCGGGCGGAGCCTACTTCACTTATCCGCTGTTCCTAAACCGGCTGCTCTTTTCTGAAGATGGCCGGGATGACTACCTCTGTGCCGAGCATTACGTGATGCTGGGCAACTGGGACCGCGATCCGGACCGCTACGGCCGGCTGCGGGAAGTGGCTTCCAGTTTTCTGCGCTCGCAATACGGCGGAGAAGTGAGCGCCGAAACCCTCGACTCGTGGATGAACGTCCCGGAGAATGCGCGGGAGCTGGTGGGCACGGGAACCCCGGAAGATTCCAACGAAGGACTGGCGCAACAGGAGCGGCTGGCGGCCTGGGTGCGCCTGCTTGAAGACGAGCAGGTGATGGAAAACGTGATCGCCTCCTATCATGTGGTGCCTCTGCTGGGCGAGTACGCCCCTCGAATTAATCCGCAGCAGTTGAAGAATGCGCTGATCGACCGCACGGAATGCGACCGGGTCGAGCGCATGATTCAGGAACATGGCAAGCTGTCCCCGAACACTCTGTATGCCGCGGTGGCCAAGGTCGCCAGTTGCCGCGGAGCCGAGCGGGCCAAGGTGGCGGCGCGCTTTCTGGGAGATTTCTTTCATTACCATCGCGATTTACGGCGCCTGGAAGTTCTGAACGCAGCTTTGGATTCCGTGAACCTGATGGGCAACGAGCGGCTGCAGGAACTGTCGCGGGTCAACGGGACTCTCTACGAGTTTCGGCTGCCCGAGGAACAGGGGCAGACCGACACTGAACGGGTGCTGCGCCATGTCGTGCTCAAGGCCGACGTGCGCGACTCCACGCGGCTGACCCGGACCATGATGGAGCAGGGCCTGAATCCGGCGTCCTACTTTAGTCTGAATTTTTACGATCCGGTGAACAAGCTGCTGGAGAAGTACGGTGCGCAGAAAGTTTTCCTGGAAGGCGACGCTATCATTCTCGCCATTCTGGAGCGCGAAGGCGGACCCGGGTTGGCGGTGAGCCGCATGTGTGTACTGGCGCGCGAGATTATCGAGATCGTGCGCGGGTATAACGAGCTGATGCAGCGTTCCGGGATGCCGCAACTCGAACTGGGCTTGGGCATCACGGCACAGGACTCCTCGCCGCTGTACCTGATGGATGGCGAGCACCAGATCATGATTTCGGAAGCCCTGAACGAGAGCGACCGTCTCTCCTCCTGCAATAAAAAAGCCCGCAAGGTCATGGAGCCGCAGGCAGGCCCGTTCCACGTGTATGCCTTTCAGGCGGCGGAACTGGACGAGAACGGCAACTTCGAAGACGTGATTCTGAGCTTCAACCTGGGCGGCATTCGTATGAACGAAGCCGCCTTCGGCAAGTTGCAGCAGGAGATTACGCTCGAGCCCTTGAAAGTACGTCTGCCCCCGTCCATGGCTTCATCCGATAAAGGCGAGTACCGGCTCTTCACGGCCACGGTGCCGGTGGATCGCGACATCTTCCGCAAGATTGTGGTGCGCGAAAGCCGCATCCCGCGCATCGACCCCGCAGACTTTTCCGTCAAGGGATGGACCGAGCGGTCGTATTACGAGGTCTGCACCGATCCTGCGATCTACGCGGCGCTGGAAAAGCGCAAGGGCGTTGGGCGCTGATCGCCGGCACTCATAACGCACTTCCTTTATCTGGCCGCACGCATTTCCTGGCGCCAACCTGGCAATACCAGAAATCTGCAGCGGAATTCTAGCTAGAATCCAGCCCGAGTAGGCCGGAACGGAATCTGGAAGGTCGCCTCGACGTCCACCGGGGTGCCGTTTTTCGTGGCAGGCTGGAATTGCCATTGCGCGACCGCCTCGCGGGCGAACTGGTCGAGGCGGTCGTCGACGCCGCGCAACACGCGCACGTTTCCAACCTTGCCATCGGCGTGAATGATCGCGTACAGGATCACCGTGCCCGCGACGTTGGCGCGCATCAACTGCAGCGGGTACGCGGGATCGACCTTGCGCGTCGCCGCAGGCTGAGAGAGATTCTCGGCGGGCGCATTCGAGTCGCGACTGCTCGAGTCGTGATTTACCTCAGCGAAGTGGATAATCCAACTGCCCACCGCGGAGTTCAGGTTCGGCATGTTGAGTGTGAGGGCGTAGAACTTGCGGTCGCCGAAGACTTCGCGTTCGGCCTCGGAAAGCTTAGCCGCGCTTTCCGGTTGCATGGGCCGTGAGGGAGCGCTGCTCACCCGCGGCGGACGCACGCTGGCCATCAGATTCGGCGCTGCAGAGTTGCTGACCTGCCCGGGATCGCCCGCCGTGGGCGACGTTTTCTCCGCCGACTTTCCCACGTAAAGCCCCGCCGGCAAATCCCCCGCAGCCTTACGCGACGATCCGCCCGAGCCCGCCTTGCCGCTGCCGTTCGCATAGGAATCAGCCGCAGCGGAATGTCCATCGGGCGCGGCGGCGAAATTTCCGCGCCGGTTGCCGGACGGAGGATTGGAAGGCGCGCCCACAGCGGGATGCAGGTTCAGCGCAATCATGTGCCCGCGAGATCCAAAACTCCCCCCCGATGTAGCCGCGGAAACCGAAGGCGGCGGAGGAACGACTTGCGCAGCACCCACGAGGGAAGATCGCGATGCGGAAAGAGTGCGCTGTTCGCCGACCTGAAGTTGCGGCGCGGGCGCGATCACCGAACTCCTCCCGATGTTCAGATCGCCCAGAGGACGTGCGCTCGCGGTCTCGACACTGGGCGGAGGTGCGACGACCGATGCTTGCAACGCGGATGAATTCCGGCGATGCGCGAGATCCTCAGCATCGGGCGGCGGAGCCACCACGGAGTTGTCCAACTGCGGCCCGATTCGGCTAATGTCGCCGGCCAGCGTCAGAGGCGCAGGAGGAATCGCAAGTCGCGGCTTCTCCATTTTCTGTAACATTTCTTCCGACCAGGCCACAATATTTGGCAGCGCAACCTCGTGCCGCAATTTGACGCTGGGCGGCGTGACGATCGTCTGCGAGCGATTGTCGGCCTCGGGAGGAACAGAAATAATTGGCTGTCGAGCGAATGCTTGTTTGGAGAGATCTGGCTCGGCTTTTGCGGGCCGGGGTGCCTGCTCCGTCCGCGTATCAAGTGGAGGAAGATATTCCGAGGCTTGATAGTAGATCGCCTGCGTGTGGTCGAAGGTAGGCATCGCCACCACCTGCGGTTGCAGCGTAATAAAACGATTAGCCCCAATCAGCAGCGCGATTGCAATCACATGATAAACACAAGATTGCACGAAGCGGCCAAAGGGCAGAGCCCGCTTCACAAATACATCAGGCCAGAACGGCGCCGGCGCGGACCGCAGTTCGAGCGGCGGAAGCCGGCGAGGAAAGATTCGATCGCGCAGGTTCCCGAAGAACACGCGAGGCCATGACGGCATCTCGACCAGCAACCGCAGAGCAGGTGCGGCCTGCGGGATTTCGCCAGGATGTCGCTCGGGAGTCATCGTATCCATAGTAGATGCGGAAAAAGGGATCAAGATAGCCGGAAGGACATGGGCAGAACGATTTCCACTCAGGAACGGCGGCCGTCCAGTTCGCGCTCGCGCAAGTTCGTGCAAGCGAGAGCGTTTATAATCTTTGGTTTCGGCAATCTGCCGTAATCCTGACTGTGAAGGACACACTTTGTTAGATTTTCTGGGAGATTTACGTCGCACTCATATGTGCGGGACGCTGCGCGCCTCCGACGCCGGCAAAAAAGCCGTGCTCATGGGATGGGTGAACAAGCGGCGCGATCACGGCAACCTGCTCTTCATTGACCTGCGCGACCGTACGGGTTTGACCCAGATCGTGATCAACGTCGAGAAAGACAAGGCGATTCACGAGAAGGCCGGAGAACTGCGTAACGAGTACGTGATCGCGGTCATCGGCCACGTAAAGCTGCGCGACGCCAATACCGTCAACAAGAATATGCCCACCGGCGAAGTGGAACTGGTGGCGGAAGAGCTGCGCATTCTCAACGAATCGAAGCTGCCGCCATTCCTCCCCTCCGACACCGCGCTGACCAATGAAGAAACGCGGCTGAAATATCGCTACATCGATCTGCGCCGCGACGTGATGCAGTTCAATATCGAGATGCGGCACAAAGTGGCGAAGGCGATCCGTGATTATCTTTCGGAGCAGGGATTCTTCGAGATCGAAACCCCGTTCATGACCCGCTCCACGCCCGAGGGCGCGCGCGACTATCTCGTTCCCAGCCGCGTGCAGCCGGGGACGTTTTACGCCCTGCCGCAGTCGCCGCAATTATTCAAGCAGATCCTGATGATCTCGGGCTTCGATAAATATTTTCAGATCGTGCGCTGCTTCCGCGACGAAGACCTGCGCGCCGACCGCCAGCCCGAGTTCACCCAGATCGATCTGGAAATGTCGTATCCCCAGCCCGAGCGCGTGTGGGAAGTGGTCGAAGGATTTCTCACGGCAGCATTCCAATCCGCGGGCAGCGCGATCAAAACACCGTTTCCGCGTATGGATTACGACGAGGCTATCCGGCTCTATGGCATCGATAAGCCGGACTTGCGCCTGCCCGCCTTCACCGACGTGCGTGAGTGCTTCACGGCGGAAAATCTGCAGGAGCTCGCGATCAACGCGAACTTGCCGGTGATTGCTGTGCGAACGCCGAGGGTCGGCGAACTCTCGCGCAAGGAGCGCGACGACATCAAGCCCATGTTCCACGCCAAGGGCGGCGCGAAGATTTTCGAAGACTTCAAACGCATCGGCAACAAGTTCCCGGAAGCCGCGGCCGCCATCGCGAAGAAAGTCACGATGGAAGACGGCGACCTGATCGTGCTGATCGCGGGGTCGGCGCAGGCCGGCCCGCAAACCGCCATGCCCGCGCATCGCAAAGTCACGCCTGCGGAGCAGGCGATTTACGCGTCAGCGGGACTGCTGCGGCTGGCTCTGGCGCAAAAATATTCCGAGCGCCACGGCATTTTTAAAAAGTCCGGCGACTCAGAAAAAGATTTTCGCTTCCTATGGGTCACGAACTTTCCCATGTTCGAGTGGGACGAAGGCGAAAAGCAGTGGATGGCGGCGCATCATCCGTTCACCTCGCCGCATGACGAAGACATGAGCCTGCTCGAAGCCGGCGTCGAGTCGTTGAACGATCCGCAATCGCCGCTGAGCGCGGTGCGCGCGCTGGCTTACGACGTGGTGTTGAACGGAACCGAGCTGGGTTCGGGATCGATTCGTATTCACCGTCAGGACATTCAAAGCAAAATCTTCCGCGCCCTGGGCATGACTGAAGAAGAGGCAAAATCGCGCTTCGGATTCTTTCTGGAAGCCCTGGAGTACGGCACCCCTCCGCACGGAGGAATTGCCCTCGGCCTCGACCGCATCGTCATGATTCTCGCTGGCGCCGAAAGCCTGCGCGAAGTAATCCCGTTCCCCAAGACCGCGCGCGCAGTGGATCTGATGGTGGACGCGCCAACACCAGTGAGCGACCGGCAGTTGCGGGAGTTGGGGATTGCGGTGAAGAAGTAGCGCGGGCCTCTGCACTTTCGGATCGCATTCTTGCATTTGAAACTTCCTCGGTTGCGCTGCTAGTCTGCCTGCATGGCAAATCGCACGCCGGCTAAGTCCAGGAAATCTCCCGCACAAGTTTCGATAAAATCTTCGCGCTCGAAATCCCCACGTCTCGCAACAACGGCGAGACGTGGGGCACCCTCCTCCGTAGCTGCGTCGGCGCATCGCAAAACGTTTCTCAGCGACAAAGTCGGACACTTCACCGAGTCCGTCATTCGAGAGATGACGCGCCAAGCCATGCTGCACTCGGCGGTGAATCTGGCGCAGGGGTTTCCCGATTTCCCGGCTCCGGCGGAGATCAAACAGGCCGCGCAGCAGGCGGTTGCGGCCGACGTGAATCAGTACGCCATCACCTGGGGCGCCAAGAATCTGCGTAACGCGATCGCGCGCCAGATGGGCGTATGGCAGGGGATTACGGTCGATCCCGAGAAGGAAATTACGGTGTGCTGCGGGTCGACGGAGGCGATGATTTCGACTCTGCTGGCAGTTTGCAACGCCGGCGATGAAGTCGTGATCTTCGAGCCCTTCTACGAGAACTACGGCCCGGACTCGGTGCTGAGCGGGGCCAAGCCAAAATTCGTGAAGCTGCGCCCTCCAACAACCGACGGCGGTGAGTGGACATTCGACGAAAAAGAACTGCGTCGTGCCTTTCACAAACACACGAAAGCCATCATTCTGAATACGCCCAACAACCCTACGGGCAAAGTTTTCACCCGCCGCGAACTGGAGTTGATTCGCGATCTGTGCGTCGAGTTCGATGTGCTGGCCATCACCGACGAAATTTACGAGCACATTCTGTTTGAAGGAACCGAACACATCGCGATGGTGACGCTCGACGGAATGCGCGAGCGCACGGTCACCATCAACGGGATGTCAAAAACCTACAGCGTCACTGGATGGCGCGTAGGATGGGCGGTTGCGCCAGAAAAGATCACGAATGCGATTCGCAAGGTGCACGATTTCCTGACCGTGGGCGCACCCGCCCCACTGCAGGAAGCCGGAGCCGCCGCATTAAGCCTGCCGGTGGAGTACTACGCGAAACTCGCCGAGGGGTACCGCGTGCGGCGCGATCGTCTCATGCCGGCGCTGACCGCGGCCGGGTTCCGGTGTTTTCGTCCGCGCGGCGCGTATTACGTGATGACGGACATTTCCGCGTTCGGGTTCAAGGACGATGTGTCGTTCGCAAAATATCTGGTGCAGGAAATCGGTGTGGCGTGCGTGCCGGGATCGAGTTTCTATCGCGATCCGCGGGACGGCGCGCGGCAGGTGCGCTTCGCGTTCTGCAAGAAACCGGAAACGCTGGACGAGGCTGCGCGCCGGCTGGCAAAGCTGGCCCGGTGACGCGCGCTCTCCAAACGCACACATTCTGCCGGCGAACAGCAGATTCCTCGCTGCGCTCGGAATGACAAAGTTATTGGTTCTTTCCTCGCGCGAGTTCTTACTTCGTAATCACGCCGCACGCCACGCGGTCTCCGGAATTGCCGGAGGGATCAGTCTTGTAATCGTCGGCTTTGGCGTGGACCACGATGGCGGAGCCGTTGCTCAGGAGCGAATGCGGGCCGTCCTTCAAAGTGACGTCGGCATCGGCCAATTGAATTTTAGCTTTGCCGTCGGCGCCCACCGTGAAGTTCTTCATATCCCCGGCGTGGTGACCATCCGGATTATCAAAGCCGTGCTTCTTGGTTTCAGGATTGAAGTGCCCGCCCGCCGATTTGAAATCGGGGCCTTCGCACTTTGGAACCTGATGGAAGTGGATGGCATGTTCTCCGGGCGTCAGGTCATGGAGGTTGAGCTCGAGCCCGACACCACCTGAATCCTGGTCCCAGATCACAGTGTCGCCGACGGACTTACCCTGGGCGTCTTTGAGTTCAACTTTAGTCTTGGCCGCGCTCCGGGACGGGAGGGCGAGCAGCACCAGGAACAATCCGAGGGCGAGATAGGCAAGGCGTTTCATGAGTCGTAACCTCCTGGGTTCGATCGTGCAGACAGCCGAAATTATAGCCAATTCGGACGCCGAGTTATCCGGATCGGCCCCAGCGATGGCTGCTTTCTCCACAAAAATGTGGAGTATACTGCGAAGAAGTTCCTGAATTCCTAGTGGGGAAGAGTGCACTCATGGCTTTGAATGCGGTCGAACAGGTGGCAGAGCAGGTTCCGGCGGACGATTTTCAGGCCCTCGAAGACAAGATTTATCGCACCATAGAGATGTACAAGGCGGCGCGCCAGGCCCAGGCCGCGGCCGAGCGCGATGCGCAGCGGGTGCGGCAGCAGATGCAGGACCGCGAAGAGGAACTGGTCACGCTCCGGCGTGAGGCGGTCCGGTTGAAGAAGGAGCGCGAGGAAATCCGCGGCCGCGTCGAGAAGATGCTGCAGCAAATCGAGTCGATCGCTGAGGCCAGCTAGAATCTGTCGATCGCGGGGAAACGTAGCACGCTTCGTCTCTACGAGGAAACTTCTTATGGCTACTGCTACGAAGGATCAGATGGTGAAAGACGCGCAGAACGCCAGCGTGCGGGTGGAAATTTTTGACCAGGCTTACAACCTGCGTGGCACCGATCCAGAATACATTTTAAAGCTCGCTGAATATGTAGACTCCAAAATGCGCGCCGTGGCCGAGGCCACCAATACCATCGACACCGTGCGGCTGGCCGTACTCGCGGCCCTGAATATTGCCGACGAATACCATCTGCTCAAAAAAAGGCAGGACAGCGGGGCAACCGATTATCTGAAGCGCGCGCATCTATTAGCAGATGCGCTGGATGAAGTGCTGGGCGAAAAACGCAAGGCAGGCTAGTCTGCGGCGCACTGCAACAGGCTCTCTGGTTTCAGCTCCGCTCGTTCTTGCTCTGCTCACCGGCATCGCCTTTCCTCAAGACCCAATCCAAGAGACGAACCACGACACAACTCTCCGCTCCCAATCCAACGTAGTGCTGGTTCCGGCGCTGGTAAAGGATCTGCAAGGCGGGATCGTTTACGGACTCCAGGCCAAGGACATCATCGTGGAGGACGATGGCGTCGAACAAGCGGTGCGGCTCGACGAGACGCCCGAAGGCCAGCCGATCTCGCTGGTCGTTGCGATTCAGCGCGGCCGCCGCGCTTCCTACGAGTTCCCTCGCATGCAGGGTTTGAAGTCGATGCTCGATCCGCTGTTCGCTCTCGGGAGCGCCCGGGTTGCCGTCGTGGAGTTCGACAGCCAGGTCGATCTCACGAGGAATTTTACGAAGGATGGCGGCCTCGTGAAAGACGACCTGATGAATCTTCAGCAGGGCGATGACGGCGTCGCGATCCTCGATGCGATCGCCTACTCAGTCGGCCTGCTCAGGAAAGAACCGGAGGACCGGCAACGCGTGCTGCTGCTCATCAGCGAAACTCGCGATCACGGCAGCACAACAAATATCGACGACACCGTGGCCGCCATCGGGCAGAGCAACGCCGTAATGTACGCCCTGGCGTTTTCCCCGGCGCTCTCCAATATTCTCGACACCGGCCGCGGCACGAATAAACCAGGCACCAGCAAGAACGAGATGCATCCAACCCTCGACCTGCTCGATCTCGCCTACCGGACGGCGCAAGCCATGAGAAAAAATATCCCCAGCACGGTTGCCTCCATGACCGGCGGCGAGTACGAACTCTTCGCGACCCGGAAGAAATTCGAGGTGCGGATGAATGACTTCACCAATCACCTGCACAGCCGCTATCTGATGAGCTTCGCGCCGAGGAGCCCGCATCCGGGCATGCATCAGATTCGAGTGCGTTTAAAAGACGCGGCAGACGCCACCGTGCTGGCGCGCAGCAGTTACTGGGCTGACGGGACAAAGCAGTGAGACCTTCTATCCTTCTGTATCCTTCTATCCGCCGTCCTCGCCTGGCGGGATGCTGCCGCTGGAATCGAGAACTTCCCGGACTTTCGCCGTCAGGGCCGACAAGGTGAATGGCTTGGGAAGAAACCACAGTCCGGGGTCCAGCACTCCGTAGTGAACGATCGCGTTGCTGGTATAACCCGAGATATAGAGCACCCGGATATTGGGGGAAACCAGCGCGATCTGCTCGGCTAGCTCGCGTCCGTTCATGCGGGGCATCACCACATCGGTAATCAGCAGGCGGATGTCGCGATGGTTCGCCTTGCAGATGGCGAGGCCTTCCTCCGGGCTGCCGGCGACTAACATCTTATAGCCGCAATGCGCCAGGACCGAGGAACTGAGCTGGCGCAGCTGCGGGTCGTCTTCCACCAGCAGGATCGTCTCCGAGCCGCGTTGCACGCTCTTGGGGCGGTTCTCCGCGCCGGTCGTCTCGGCGGGCTGGTCCACGCGGGGGAGATAAATTTTAAACGTCGTCCCCCGGTTCTCTTCGCTGTACACCCAGATGTAGCCTCCGCTCTGCTTGACAATTCCGTACACCATCGAGAGGCCGAGGCCGGTGCCTTTGCCGACTTCTTTCGTGGTGTAAAAAGGTTCGAAAATGCGCGCCTGCGTTTCCGCGCTCATACCGTGACCGGTATCGCTTACTGCCAGCATGACGTAGCGACCGGGTTCCGCGGGTTGATGGCGGCGGGCGTAGGACTCATCGAGCAACTCGTTCGTGGTCTCCAGCGTGAGCTTTCCACCGCGCGGCATGGCATCGCGAGAATTCAGCGCCAGGTTCATGATGACCTGCTCGATCTGCCCCGGATCGGCCTTCACCGAGCCCAGATCATTGGCAGGCACGGTGATGACCTCAATGTCTTCTCCAATCAGCCGCCGCAGCAGCGAGTCGAGATTCAGCATGATGTCGTTCAGGTTGATGATCCGCGGAGAAAGCACCTGCTTACGGCTGAAGGCGAGCAGCTGGCGCGTGATCCCGGCAGCTCGATCGGCGGCTGACTTGATCTGCCCCGTACTATTGGCTAGCCGGCTGCCGGCGGGAACTCCTTCCGCCAGAATCTGCGAATATCCCAGAATGACCGTGAGTAAATTATTGAAATCGTGAGCGACGCCGCCGGCCAGTCGGCCGACAGCTTCCATTTTCTGTGACTGACGCAGCCTCTCTTCGAGGGCAACACGCTCGGTTACTTCCTGCGCCAGCGAGGCCGCGCCCAACATTTGCCCCGACTCATCGACCAGCGGAGTGTTGTACCACTCGCACGAAATTGTGCGGCCGTCCTTGGTGAGGTTGTCGTTTGCACTTCGAATTCCGCCGCGCTGTCGCACCAGCTCTTGCCAAATCTTGGCCACATGCTCACGAAACTGAGAAGGAACGATGAAACTGGCATGCTGCCCCATGGCTTCCTGGCGGGAATATCCAAAGATGCGCTCGGCTGACGGATTCCAGGCGACTACACGAAAGTCCAGATCCCACTCCACCACTGCCAACGGAGTGTGCTCGAAGTGGATATGCAGCTTCTGCTCCGACCTGCGCATCTCCTCTTCAGCACGTTTCCGGTCGGTAATGTCGCGCGAGATCCCCAGAAGGCCGACAATTTGTCCGTTCCCGTCACGAAACGGCCCTTTCGTGGAATGATAAGTTCGGACTATTCCGTTCGTCGAACCCTTCTCCTCGAAAGTTTGCGTCTCACCCGATTGCATGAGCTGACGGTCCCGCTCCATGATCTCGCGGCCGTGCTCCGGGCCGTGGAGGTCGATGGCGTTCTTGCCGATGACTTCCTGCACACTCAACCCACGACTGCGCGCGCCGGCGGAATTAATCATCACGTAGCGGCCCTCGAGATCCTTCACGAAGATGGAGTCGGTAGTGCCCTCGGTGATGCCCTGCAGTAGCGCAAGATTCGTCTGTAACTCGCGGGAACTGACGAGCAACTGGTTCTGCACGACAACAATTCGTCCGCTGGCGGCGGCAAAAGAAACCGTCGCCAGGATCACCGACCACGCGAACTGTTCCTGGGCTATACCGAGGACCAGCGGGAATACGATGGCGGGAATCAGCAGCGGAGAGAACTGGGCGAGCAGTTGCAGGTTTCGGGAGTGCGGGTCACGCTCCAGTGCCTGCTCGGGCTGGTTCCAGGTCCCCGCTAACACGATCAGGAAACAGTAGCTCAAGGTCCACGGCAGGTCGGGCCACCTCCCTTGCTGATAGTGCCCGGAAGCCTGCGAATAGAGCGTGGCATTGAGTACGATCCCATGCACGACCAGGAAGCTGCCCATGCGCAGGAAGAATGCCTTTTCGGTGCGACTGAAACTTAGCAAGCCTCGAACCAGGAAGCTGGGGCCGAGCAGGCCAAAGAACAGTATCCCGGCGTGCAGAGTGCGGACCTCCATCGCCTGGCCCGCGACTTGCCAACGCGACGGAATGTAAATCTGGGAGAGTTCGACCGCCAACGCCAGAGTGCTGACCTGCACAAAATCGCAGACTCGCAACCAACCGTATCCTCGGCCCGGGTCGCGAGGACTCAGGAACAGGGTCATCATGATGGGGACAACCCAGAAGAACACCAGAACATCGCTCGGCCAGAGCGTGCCGAACGCCGCATGCCGGTAGTCGTAGTAGTCGGTGTAGAGTCCCTGCCCGATTGCGTTCAGCAGGCTCGAGAAAGCGACCAGTCGCCAGACCCGTTTTCCAAACGTTCCCGCCTGGCGCGAGACTGTCCAGCAGACCAGTGCCGCTACTACTGGCGCTGCAGTGTCAATCCAGTCTCCCCAAAGCGATGCGGTTTCACTGCCGTAGCGCAGCACCAGCACCGCAACGTGAACCAGCAGGAGCAGAGCAGCCGCCGCAAGGGCGGACGTGCGCAACTTGGACATTACTAATACTTCTCCGGCGTGCCGCAGACGCGCCAGCGACTCCGCTAGGGGCCCAGTATTTTCGTACTGAGTATAAACGCACACCCAGCCCGCAGAATCAAGTACTTCCGTGGTCCGGAGTAGGTCGTCGGTGGTTCCAGGGGCAGCTCCGCCGGCAAATCCACGTTCACTTTTGCGCGTTACCCTCCATCCATTGTGATCCTGCGCAGTCGAGGGACCTCGGGTTGTTTTCCTTTGCCCACTCCATCCATGCATTGTCATCCTGAGCGAAGTTTTCGTCCGCGATCAGCGGACGAAAACGGAGTCGAAGGATCCCTATCGTTCAAATGGAGGGCGGAAGTTTGGCGCGATTTTGGCGGGCGGCGAGGTTGAAGTTGGACCGTTCCGGGAAAGTTTACCTTTGGATAACCCCTATCCTAACGTTCTTCGGGGGCCGGGTTTATGCATTCGGCGCTTCGGCTTTGGTTTCTTCGGCATTTCGTACTATCATTACATTGATCTCTGCCTGGGGAGAAAGCGGTGCCCCAGCCGGGGATCGGACCCGGACGCCACGAATGGGCACGCGGTTGCAAACCGCGCCTGTCTGCCAATTCCAGCACTGGGGCATATGAGGCGCTGAATGTAGGAGCGGTGACTCCGAGCGAGGTTTCTCCCGCTCCTACTTACTCGGGGCCTATCAGCACGGCCCTGACACCCTCCTCACTTTCAGGTCTCCGAAAATCTTCATACAAAAATCCTCAAAGCTAGTCCTTCTTTCTCTTTCTGTGAGCCACCTCGGCATCGGCCACCCTTTGCGCGGCTTGTTCGGCAGCAAATCGGTTTGCCTCTGCCTGCTCCGCGAAACGTCGAACTGTTTCTACGGCACCATGTTGCGGGTCAATCCATTGCATCTGTATCTCTCGGTAGCCGGATAGGTCAGGGGAATCCTCGGCCAGTGCTCGCTCTATGGGCGAAATCCATCGGTAGCCGACTATCGCGCCGAGTGCGGTTTTTTCCGGCTTTACCTCGCCTTGCTCCTCAAGTCTTTTCAGGCAGTTGTGAATTGGAGTGAGCGGCTGGCTGTATTTGGAAAAATCAAATCCAAGATTCAACAACCCCACTCGTATTTCCGGCGCCGTAAGGGCAGCGTTTTGATTGCGCTTGAACACCATGCGGACGCCATCGGTGAACTTGACTGTTCGTCTTCCGGGTTTGCCCTCCACGAAACCCGAGACTTCGACATCGGAAGGGTCTTGCTCGTTTTCATCGGCGCAGACGGCTCGCAGGCTATCGACAAGTTGTTTCCACTGGATAATCTGAGCGTCAATCGTCGCACGTTGTTTATCGATTTCGGCACGAGCGGCGACAAATTCGTTGAGCTTCTGAGCTGCAACTAGGAGCGATTCTTTGAGTGGGTTTTTCACACCAGGAAATTATTCCACATAAACAGGTAAACTACAACAACTAAATACAGGTAATCAGCGACGGGGGATGGCTTTGGCGTGCCGGGGGCCTGGCCATCTATAGGAATATATCGCGCATGTCACATATAAAGCATCCAATATTATTATATCGGAAAGCAGGCCGACAAGGGCGTTCTGTGGCCGATGAAGGCAGAAATTTCTAAAAAGAGGTAATTGTTTTATCGATACTTACCGAAAGCTTGTACTGCTCTTTTGGCATGACAAAGAACCGATCAGCAGTTCCCGAAGCAGGTAGTGTCCTAACAGTGCGTTGCTGACTGGTGGCGGCCTCGGGAGAGAAGGCCGCCAGTGGGTCACGCTAGGCCACCCGGCCCCGCCCCCAGCTTAAGGGAAAACTGGAATCCAGGTTTCCTTCCGTAAAGTTCTTCCATCTTGCGCTTGAGTTCATTCACGTCAGAACAGGTACTAGCGATCCCGACTACTTTCCAGATGTGTTCAACCAGCCTACGCAGTCCATATTGACTCGTCAGCCATTGATGATAGTTTTGACCCTTCTGCGGCTTGGGCGCGTTCTCCCGAAGCCACTCTGCAACATCAGGGTCGAGATATTCGTAAATCAATTCCATAACCAACTTCCCCCAATACTTCGGTCGCTGATGAATGGCTCCCTTCCAGTTGGTCAGCCGCCCAAATTGCTCCCAGAGTTCATTTGGAAACGTGCGATCCCATTTCCGCATTTCTTCCAGAAGGAAAAGACGCAATTTTAGCTGTAGTTCTTCGTCCGCCCTACGGTACTGGTAGCCTGTAGCTTCGTCGATGAGCGCGATCAGCCCGACTTTGGAACACGCCGCTGCGAACATGGCAGCCCGCATGGCGATGCCGACTTGCGTTTCAGTCAGTTGACCGTCCTGCATCGCACGAACGTAGCCGCTACAAATCTCAAGATAGGTTTCGGCATCCATCCCCTTCACGGACTTGTTCACCACTTCGGGAATTGTGAAGTCGATATATCGCTGGGCGAGATTTGGTGGCATATACGGCTCAATAGCTTTGATTTGAATGTAGCTCTCCAAATTGCCGCCACCCTTGCCACCAGTCAGCACCGTGGTCGCGCCCGTGCGGCTTATAATGCGCCTGCCGTCCTCAAGCACATACACCGGAATTTCAATATTTCCCACGGTCAACATCCCGGGCCACTTTGCTACAGGAAAGTTATTCTTTTCATTAACTTCCGTAGCATCGTCATTGATTAAGCTGGCATATTCCCCGGCTCCTGCTTTTCGCCATCGGGCTTTAGCCGCTGCGCTTGCTAGTGCTTTCCGTTCATCGACGGTCATCTGCTTCATTCTCGCGGCACCGCCCTTAGAGGCGCGATCTGCTTTCGCGGATTCTTTGGATGTGTCCATAAGCAACACCTCGATGAGCGGAAGATATTACATGCCAGCTTAAATAGCAAGCATTATTATCTGATATTTGGCTTGACTGCCAGCTTATGCCAGCTTACTATGGCTGGCATAGAAAAAGCCCCGACTCTGTTTCAGCAGAATCAGGGCTTGAAACCATCGCAGCCGAAGCCGCAATGAGTCTCGCAACTTCATTATCCGGCAAGTCGGCTGTGAACTCAAGGAGATTTCACAGTGACTTGCCACAACTGCCAATCCATCTGCCGGAAGTTCGGGAAGCACCGCAACGGCCTACAGCGTTTCCGCTGCTCACAGTGCCGTAAGACGTTCACGGAAGATCACGCCACACCGCTTGATACCATGCGCCTGCCGATGGACAAGGCCGCGCAGGTGCTGCGCCTGATGGTCGAAGGAATGAGCGTTCGCAGCATCGAGCGCATCACGGGCGTTCACCGTGACACGATCCTCCGGCTGCTCTTGCTCTCCGCTGAAAAGATCACCACCAAGCTACGGCACACTTTCGAGAATCTGGAAATTGCCCGCATTCAAGTTGATGAGATTCATTGTTTCGTGCAGAAGCGTGAGCGCATGGTATCTCTCGAAGAGACCGCTGAAGTAGGCGAACAGTACACGTTTATCGGAATGGATGCCGATACAAAAGTTATTTTCTCGTGGCACACTGGCAAGCGAACAACCGCGAACACAATCGCATTCATGCGCGATCTGTACTCACGTACTGCGTGGGGGCTCCATCCTCAATTGACCAGCGATGGATGGGGGCCGTATCGGTTGGCAGTTGCCGCCACGTTCCGCAATTCCGTTGACTTCGCTCAACTGCAAAAGGTGTACGGGCCAAGTTCCCCAGGTCGCGCCGGATACGCCCCACCACGGTTCCGGGAGGCCGTATCCAGAGTCATCACAGGAAATCCCGACAGGCAATATGTGAGCACGTCATATATCGAGCGACAGAATTTAACGCTGCGCATGATGAGCCGTCGATTCACGCGACTCACGAATGCGTTCAGCAAAAAGCTGTCGCACCTGAAAGCTGCGCTTACGCTCCACTTCGCGTATTACAATTTCTGCCGCGTGCATCAGTCATTAAAGAAAACTCCCTGCATGACGGCGGGAATCACAGATCGCATTTGGGATATATCCGATTTGTTATCTTAGGGTTGGTGGTACATGACCTTTGGTTTCGCTTTTTCTTCCGGGTTCCTCGTACCCTATTGAAGAATAAGGGAAATTCACCGATAATGTAACAGGTGAGTGCAAAAACCCCGACGATCTACGCCAACGTCGTCACGGTTCGCGCAACATCAAGCGAGCTGATACTCGACTTTGGCGTGGTAGTAGACCCCCCGGAAAATATTTCAGGCCCCGCAAGTTTCGACCCTGACATAAGGATTATTTTGGCTGTTAGTGCAACCCAAAAACTGGGTGAGTTGTTGTTGAACGCGGCAGCAAATCAACTACAACTCACAACTAAACAAGTAGCGGCAGAAACCAAGTAGATTCCTCTAGGTAGGCACAGAAAATGACATTCCTCACCTCGCCAAATGTGGTGTGGCGCGAAACGGTGACGATGAGCCAGCGTGTCGCGACTACGCAGAGCTATGTCCAAAGCGAAAAGAATATCGACTGTATCCGGCCCCGTGGTTCAAACGTCGTTTCCCTGCGGGATGCCCGCACTTCTCTGAGGGAAAAGGCGCACGAGGATACGAGTGAACTCAGCAGAAAATTCACCTGGTAAACAACAACAGGACGACTTTTACGATGCGGCTCCTCTTGAGCCGCATTTGATTTATCAAGGCGAAATCCTCATCGACGTACCTCTCTTCATTGTCCCATTCAGCGAACTTGGGAATCGCTGGCTAATCTTGAGGTCTTCCAAAGGAAAACCAATCCATCAGATGCTCAAGGATGGGGAAACTCCCACATGGATGCAGGTATTGGACCCGAAGAAGAGCGAGATCGCATGGGATGAAGATGGCACGAAAGGCGATTCGGTGATGGGCTACATGTCCAAGCATCCGGTCGTGGTGTTGAGCCAGACTTGTGATGTTGAAACCAAGAAGTTTATTCAGGTCGCGCCAGTTTATCCGACGGTTGATGACGGCTATATAGGCAAACTCATGCGTGATGAAGTCGTCTCTGCTTTCTGGGTGAAAAAACACCCGCCGCTATGGGAAAAAGAGATGTATGCCGATTTTGAGCACATTCAGGCTGTTCACAAGTCATACCGCAAGAAACCATCGCCACATTTCCGGTTGGCTCCAAAGAAGGTGCTCGACTTGCAGCGAGCGATTACGAGATATTTTGGCAGGCCAAATTCGTTCGATGCAAAGAAAGATCTCGCGCCACGATCTGCCACATATCTATGTGTTGGGTGTTTTCACTTCAACGGAGTTGCCACTGGTATTCACGTAGACGAGGGGAAAGCATTTCCAGTCTGCGAGGTTTGCGAGGGAGCGGCTTGGACGATTCAAATTGGCAGCTTGCCGGAGAATCAAAGCCGCTAGCAACGCACTCTTAGGAATCTTTCTTCGTCCCCTCGGCTAGAAGCTTCTTCTGTTCCTCAATCCAGCCCTCGATCACTCTCTGAATGCCAGCGTCGTTGCATTCCTTGCGATACTCTTCCAATCTCGCAATCTCAGCCTTGATCCGCGCTCTTTGGCCAAGGGAAAGCATGGGGGATTCTACCCCCAAATGGGTGGATGTGCTACGCCACTTCGATCAGGCGTTTCTCGGCCTCTGCTCTTCGTCGATCAAGGTGCTCATGAAGGGCGTTTCTGAATTCCCATAGAAGGGACTCTGCTTCGACAGGATCGCTGGTGGATGCGATCTGTAGCCACAAATCAATAATTCGTTCTTCAGATGGGGAAGGCATGCGGCCTTCAGGTTAACTCTTCGCTTTTTGGCTTGCTGTTCAATTTTGGCCATCTAGAAGCAGTGTGCGCTTGCGTACATACGTCACCCCTCTCCCATATGTCATCATGGCCCATGCCAGAGAAGCCCACCTCCGAACAAATCCGCAGGGAGGCCGAAAAACTTCGCGAGACCGCCGTCGATCTGATGGAGCACGCGGCATTGCTCATCAACAAGTCCGCCGATCTGGAGAAGCTAATACAGGCCCGCAACAAACCCAAGACTTCCTGAGCAACGCACTGTTAGGACACTACCCCCGAAGCACTCACCCCCCTTTCCCACAGCCCATCCCTGTTCATCCAACCTTGACTGAGAAAACTCAACAGCCCAAACTGCGGACATGCCCAAAAGTCCGCGCAAGCCCACCGAAACCCTCGCCGAAATTGGCGCCCGCACTAAGTCCAATATCCGCAATACTTTACTCACAAGTCCTTATTTTCCAAGATTATACGCGGACGTCGTCATCTCCTCCGCCCCTAACTCCAATGAAGCCAGGATCTTAGCTGGTAACTACAAAAAAATTGTTGCGAAGGTGAATGCCAATATCGAAAGGACCAACAGGACCAATATGCCAAATCCGAAAGACTGCACCCACATCAAGGTCACCGGCGTCCGCTGCGGCTCCCCCGCTCTCCGCGGAGAGCAGTTCTGCTATTTCCACCAGCGCATGCTGCGCACCGTTAAAGGTCCAGACTCGCGCATCCATCACGCCGCCCTCCTCGAGGACGAGGAATCCATCCAGGCCTCTCTCATGGAGGTCGTCAACGCCCTGCTTCGCGGCACCATCGAAGTCAAGCGCGCCGAACTCGTCCTCCGCGCCCTCAACACCGCCGTCCGCAATATCCGCCGCGTCAAGTTCAGCCTCCACGCCGATATGATTCGAGAGATCCCCACCTACGCCGCCGCGCCGGCCACCGAAGTCGACGAGACCGTCCGAGCCGAAGCCGCCCGCCAGGCCCCGCGCAAAGAAATCGCCCGCGTCCGCGACGCGCATCTGAGCACAGCCACCATAGATCCGACAAAACCCAAGCCACCGGCATCCGAGAGGAGTGCAGAGATCCTTCAGTCGCGCAAACAACGCGCTCCTTCAGGATGACAAATCAAAATCCCACCCCGGCGCGGTTTGAGATAATGCGGGGCATGCGGGGACTGAAAGACAAGCGCGTTCTGATCACCGGGGGCGCGAGCGGCATTGGCGCTGCCACTGCCGCGCGGTTTCTCGAAGAGGGATCGCGGGTGTGCGTGCTGGATCGCGACGCGCCGGCTTGCAAGTCGATTCGCCAGGAACTGCCTGCTCTCGCCGAAGCGATTATTGCCGACGTCACCGATCTGATGCAGGTCGAGGCGGCGTTCGCCGAAGCGATTCGGTTGATGGATGGCGTCGACGTGGTTATCAATAATGCGGGGATCAGTATTCGTCACAAGTTTCTGGACATCGCTCCGGAAGAGTGGGATCGCGTGATCGCGGTGAATCTTACAGGAGTGTTTTATGTGGCGCAGACGGCGGCGCGACATATGTGGGAGCGCTTTTCGGGCGGGGGTTCACCTAGTAAGCCAGGCGCCGGAGTGATTCTGCAGACAGCGTCGACCAATGGGGTGATGGGATATCCGTATTACGCGGACTACAACGCGACCAAGGCGGGAGTGATTGAGCTGACGCGGTCGATGGCGCTGGAACTGGCGCCGCGCGTGCGGGTGTGCGCGGTGGCTCCGGGATATGTGCTGACGCCGATGCAGCGGGCGGAATATTCGGATGCGATGCTGGCGGAGGTGAATGCGAAGATTCCGCTGGGACGGCACGCCAAGCCGGAGGAGATTGCGGGGCTGTTCGCGTATCTGGCGTCGGATGACGCGGCGTTTGCCACGGGCCAGGTGTTTACGATGGATGGCGGAGAGACAGCGGGCGGGCTGGCCAGCCGGTGAGAGTGATGGACCTAAGATGAACATTCGTTTTCGTTTTTTCAGATTCGTACCAACTCTGGTCATCCAGCTGACGGCCCTTTTGTTGGCGAAGCCTGCTCTTGCTCAAGAGAAACCTGTCAACTTGCTGCTCAAGGTGGATCAGACCTCCTCGGGGCCTTACGGCGGAGAGAAGGGATCCCTTTGCCTGCTGGTCTACTCGAACGGCAAGATCGTCGACTCGGAGTGGTCAAGAGCAGGAGGGGAGATCGTAGACCAAAATGGCAAGAAGACCCGAGCGGAAAAGACGGTCAGCTATGAATACCAAGTCGATGAGAGGGACGTTCTTTGGCAAATTGGGGAACTGGAAGATTTCCTAAAGTCGAAACCAGTCCTGCATCTCGCCGCTTCTTTCGATCCACCTCATCGCCCCGTTGACTTCGTCGAGGTTTCAATGATTCAGATCAACCTCCCTCGCGCGAAAACGAAGACCATCGCTGTGCGAGAGTATTATGCGGCCTCCCTGATCGAGAAGGCGAAGTATCCAACGGCTTTGGTGTTATTGATGGACAAGCTGGCACGCCTCGAAGACGATGCAACCACAAAGGGAAAACCGTCAGAGCCTCCAGCCGACTGTCACCTGCAGGCGAAATAGTTTCGATCAAAGTTTATGCGACTCAAGGATAAAGTTGCTTTGATCACGGGCGGAACTTCCGGGATTGGCGAAGCTACGGCTTTGCTCTTCGCGGCGGAAGGCGCCACGGTGGCCGTCACGGGACGGAATGAAAAACGCGGGGCTGCGGTCAGCGAACGAATCGCTGCGGCGGGCGGGGAGTCTATTTTCCTGCAGGCCGACGTGAGTCGGGCGGCCGACTGTCGGCGCGCGGTCGACGAAACTCTGCGCGCGTTTGGCAGGATCGACATTCTGTTCAACAATGCAGGAGTGTTCTATCCGCAGACGGCGATTGAATGTTCGGAGCGGCAATGGGACGAGCAGATCGACGTCAATTTGAAGGGCACATTCCTGATGTCGAAGTTCACGCTGCCCACCATGATCGCGCAGGGGAGCGGTGTGATCATCAACAACGCTTCGGGATGGGGAATTGTGGGCGGCGATCACGCGGTGGCCTACTGCGCATCGAAGGGTGGAGTGGTGCTGATGACCAAGGCGATGGCGATTGATCACGGACGGCAGGGGATTCGGGTGAATTGCGTTTGTCCGGGCGATGTGGAGACTCCGATGCTGCCGGCGGACGCGAAGATGCGCGGGCTGAAGTGGGAGGCCTACATCGCGGGCTGCGCGTCGCGGCCCTTGGGACGGGTGGGGACGGTGGAGGAGATTGCCAAGGCGGTGCTGTTTTTGGCGTCGGACGATTCGTCGTTCATGACGGGAGCGGCGCTGGTGGTGGATGGCGGCGGAACGGCGGATTGAGGGCTTTTTTTGGTGGCAATGAGTTCGTGGTGAGAGGGCGGAACCCGAGGTCCCTCGACTGCGCGGATCGGATCGCTTCGCTCTCCGATCCGCTTCGCTCGGGATGACAACGTAAAGTTTTGCTTGGATGACAAATCTGACGTTTGTGCTTTCGATGACAGATCTGAAGTTTGTGCCTGAGATGACAGTCGAATGAGAAAAGCGATTCTGTTTCTGGGCGGAGGGCACATCACGGGGGCGCTGGCGGCGGGGTTGCGGCTGGCGGGATATGGGGGGGAGATTGTGGTCTACGACCGGCATCCGGAGAAGGTGCGGGCGCTGCGGCGGGAATCGCGGGTGGTGGTGGCGCGCGATCTGAAGTCAGCGACTGAACGGGCGGGGATGGTGGTGGTGGCGGTGCGTCCGGGGTCGGTGCGGGAGATGCTGGCGGAGGTTGCGGCTTGTGAGGCGTTATCTCGAAAGGCGCGGGTGCCGGAGTTGTGGGTTAGTTTGGCGGCGGGGATTCCGTTGCGGAATTTGCGGGCGTGGCTGGGGGCTCCGGTGCGGTGGGCGCGGGCGATGCCGAGTCCAGTTTGCCGGATTGGACGAGGGCTGACTCCGGTGTGTTTTGACTCGAATGTTTCCGAAAGGGAGAGCACGCGAGTGCGGAAGTTTTTTGCTCGCGTCGGACCGGTGCTGGATTTGCCGGAGGGGCAGCTGGATGCGATTACTGCGACGCACTCGCCTACGCACGGCTATCACGCGCTGGCGACTCTGGCGAAGGCGGCGGAAGATGCAGGGCTGGATCGCGCGACTGCGCTGACCGCCGCGGCCCATGCACTGAGTGATGGGATCGTGTATTGGAGAGAGAGCGGTGCGGAACTCAGCGAGTTGTTGCGGGAAGCGGCTACACCGGGGGGGATTGCGGCCGCGACGATGGCTGCCATGGATGCGTCCGGATATGCGCGGGCGGTGGGGAAGGGCATTCGCGCGGGTGTCCGGCAAGCGCAGCGGAACGCTCGGCGATGATAAGACAGTTGGCAGTGGTCCTACGGCTGGAATCATTCCTTTTTGGAGTTGTGGATAGGGCGCGCCGTGCCGCGCTTGGCGGGAGCCTTCGACTCCGCTCATGGGCAGGCTTGCGAAGGCGCCCGTCCCCACACGGTTACCTTTGTCATCATCGAATCGGAAGACTCGGTGTCACAATACCTCAGGCGCAAGGCCGGCCTGAGTGCGGACCGCACTGCGATGGACGTTCAGACACCCAATACGACTCGGCGCAGCACGCGAATCCGGGTGGAGATACCGGTGAGCGTGATCAGTCTCGACCGGAAGCGGCCGTTTGCCGAGAAGTGTGTGGTGCTGATCGTGAGCGCGCAAGGATGTGGGTTCCGCAGTTCACGCGCGTTGCAGGTGGAGACTCCGATCATGCTAAGCGACTTGCCGGGCGGAGGCAGCGTGACGGCGCGCGTGGCCAACTGTTTGCCGCTGGGAAACGATGGCCAGTACTTTCTGATCGGGGCTTCGCTCTATACGCAGGGGAATGTCTGGGGGATTGCGAATGCTCCCGCGGATTGGAGTGTGGCGGGGCAGGGCGGTCCAACGCCAAGGCCGGCAGACCAGGCGGTCGCGGACTCTGCGAAGCCGACGGGGGAGCAGTTGAGCGCGAACAAGAAAGTCTGGCCGTACAATCTGTTTCCCGACGGTGCGGAATCGCATCCCGGGCGCAAGTAGGGATGCGGCAGTTCCGAGCGCGAGAACGCAAGGTCGTTATTGAGGGCAAAAACGAGTCGGTGTTGTTCTTTCGTAACTCGTCAATTTTGCCTGCACTGCCATAATCTGAGTGAGCATATGGCCGAAGAAAGCAATTCGACGGCGCCGGTTGTGGCGGGTGTCGCGTCTGGCAATGAGAGTAAGGGTGTGGACCGGCCGTTTCGCGTGAAGCTGCGGGGTTCGGTGCTGGTGCTGGTGCGGTTGCCCAACCGGCGGTCGGTGCGAGCGGCGTTCCATCAGCTATCGACGACGGGCGGAGTGATTCATTTCGAAAAGCCCTTGGATGAGAAGCTGGAAGTCGAGCTGATCTTTCACATTCGCGAGACCACGATCCGGAGCAAGGCGCAGATGCTGTTCCCCATGTGGGCAACGCTGGGGTGGATGCAGCCGTTTCGGTTTGTGGACTTGTCCCCGGCCGATCACGAGATTTTGGATACGAATCTGAAGTCGTTTCTGGGCGATGTGGCGAAGGCCGCCGTGGCCGGCGTCTAGATATTTCGTTCCGCTGGCGCGAACGGAAATCGGCGGATTAATTCCCTCCAGTCTTATTCAAGTCGATCAAGAGCCGGTGCGGTTCCTTCCCACTGAGTAATCGGAACAATAGGGATTCCTTCGACTTCGCTTGATTGCATAACGACGTTGGCCCATCGCAGCGAGTAGATTGGTATGCGATGAACAAGACCAAGGCTCGAGAGAGGAGCCAACGTCATGTTGATTATAGGCTGTGATTTTCATCCTGGGTTTCA
>Ga0210407_10000343_pt1 | contig 54950 bp, 47 predicted proteins | sample IncBWC27MmetaG_FD_150860 | JGI IMG/M metagenome (GOLD analysis project Ga0210407, IMG submission 150860) | Forest soil microbial communities from Barre Woods Harvard Forest LTER site, Petersham, Massachusetts, United States - Inc-BW-C-27-M | ecosystem: Environmental > Terrestrial > Soil >...
GTCGCCGCGCCGACCGCAAGGAGGCAAGCGCCCAAGGTATGACTCATGATTGGGGTGAAGTCGTAACAAGGTAGCCGTAGGAGAACCTGCGGCTGGATCACCTCCTTTCTAAATAAGAGAGATCTATCCCGCTCTGGTGTGCGGGAGATGTTCTCCAGTGCGAAGTGCGGCTCTCACGGGCTTAGTGCTTCGCTAGACTCAAATCACGCAAATCCCTGTCGGCTTCGGCCGTCAGGACGGACAGATTCTGGCTCATCCATCTTAGTTGTCACGAGAGCGAAATATACGAACGAAGGGCCGTCCGCCATTGGCAGACGGCCCTTTTTGTTTTTGGATTCGGTTCAGTCCACCGTAAAAGATAGATCCGTCTTCACGACGAAGTCGCAGCAGCCGTCACATCGGTCATCTCTTGACCCCTTGCTGGGAACAGGATAGCCTCGCGGGTAATTTATCCATCCTGTTTGACGGAAAGAGGCTGCTGATGCAATTCCTTGCCGCGCTTTGGCTTCCGATACTGCTGTCCGCTGTTATTGTGTTTATCGCCAGTTCGATCATGCACATGGTTTTGCCGTACCATAAATCGGACTATCGCCAACTGCCGGATGAGGACAAGATTCTTGCCGCCTTGCGCCCCGCGAATCTGCAGAAGGGGCTGTATGTGTTTCCGTATTGCACGCACCAGAATATGAAGTCGCCCGAAATCCAGGAAAAATACAAGCAGGGCCCGGTGGGGTTCATGACGATATTTCCCAGCGGCCCGCCGGCGATGCCGAAATTTCTGGGACTCTGGTTCGGCTATTGCCTGATTATTGGATTGTTTGTTGCGTATCTCACCTGGCACACCGTCACGCCCGGCGCGCCGTACCGGCACGTTTTCCGCGTGGTGGGCACGGCGGCGTTCCTCGCCTACGGCGTAGGGGTGCTGAGCAACGGGATCTGGAAGGGTCAGCCCTGGGCCAATGTCATCAAAGAAGCCGTCGATGGACTCGTCTACGCGCTGCTGACAGCGGGCACTTTCTGTTGGCTCTGGCCTCACTGAAACCCGGATGGCGTGCCTTCGGCCTCACGTTGCGTCATTGCACGCTGGGGCGTTTGGGAGTACGCTCTGCGCAAGCGTTGCCGGCCTCCCGCCCGCGCCAATCCCTCGCGGCAACAGCGAATGGTAAATCCGGAACTCCTTCGGTCCGGGGGAGGAAAGCACAATGTCGATCTCCCAAGCTCACAAAGAATTGTTCGGCCGGCTCTACCATTCCATCTGGAATGAGCGGCGAATGGAATTCATCGAACAGGTGATAGCGGACACGCATGCGCTTGGTGATCCCACCGTTGCCGGGGGAGCCACCGGACCGTCCGCTTATCGCCGCCAGGTGGAGCGTTTCCTCACCGGCTTGCCGGACCTGAAGTTCGACGTCCACGAGACCATCAGCGAAGGGGACAAACTGGTCGTCTACTGGACCATCACCGGCACTCACCTGGGAGAGTTTCTGGGCGTCCCGGCAACGCATAAGCGGGTTTCCTTCAGCGGAATCACGATCAACCAGATCCGCAACGGCAAAATCATCGAGTCCACGGTCATCTGGGACGGTCTCGGCCTGCTGGAACAGTTCGGCGTCGAATTGCCTGTCCGCTACGAAATGCTGGCCGCCACGCTCGGCTGATACTTTCCGCTCGCGGTACAATCCGTTCGCGCTTTGACTCTTTCGCGTCAACTCTCGCCATTGTTCTTGCCCGCCGCTGCTTGAAGTTTCAATCTGTATTTACAATTGGCACCACCGCTTCCGGGTCATGCACTTCGCGGTGGAAATTCGATCAAAAAATAAGGAGACCTGGAAAAATGACAAAAACAAGAATGGCCCTGGGCGGTGTACTTTCTCTCGCACTCGTCTGCGGCGGCCTGGCCGTAGCCCAGATGCCGAAGGACAACGTGAGCGGCCGCAAACATCCGAACCTGGCGGCGGCGCAACACCTCTCGCGCCAGGCATGGGAGAAAGTCACCGCCGCGCAGGAAGCCAACGAATGGGACATGGACGGACACGCAGCCAAGGCCAAGGAGCTTCTTGACCAGGTGAACAACGAATTGAAACTGGCCGCGGAGGCCGCAAACCGCCACAAATAACGATCGGGAGTTTTTTCTTCGTTCAGAGAATCGCCCGGCGCGGCATGGCCCGCCCCGGGCGATTTGTTTTGTACCTGGGTCCACTCCGCGAGAGGACCGGACGCATTCAAACTGGAGGAGCAGCCGGAAGGTCAAAACAATCCGAACGATTTCATTCCTTTTCCTCCCGAGCCTCGCGTATTCTGGTATACCCCGCCCGAGGGAGCCTCTCATGTTTTCCTCACCCGCGTGGAACGGAGAATTCATCCGGGCTATTCGATTCTTCCTCCTTTTTGTCCTGACCTCTGCTTTCGGAATTTTCCCAAGCTTCGCTCAGCCGCAGGTCACGGAATCTCCCGTAACCTCGATTCCAATTCTCGTGACCGATTTTGAGTTGTTCTCCGTGGTCCCCCGAGCCACTTCCCCTGCCGGTCCTGTTGCCGCTCCTTCGACCACACCCATTGCAACTCCTTCCGCCGCTCCGGTAGCCACTACCCCGGCCACAGCCATTGCTACTCCCTCCGCCACACCCATCGCCTCTGCTTCCACTACGCCTATCGCCACCCCTCCCGCTACTCCGATTAACGCTGTTCCCCCCGCACCCATCGAGACTGCTTCGGTCACTCCGACTGATACTCCTCTTGCCACTCCGGCTGCCGCGGCCAGCAGGCAAAAACCCCCGCTGCCGCTCGTCAACGGAGACGCCGACTTGCCGTCTTTGCAAGCCCGCCGCCTGACGGATTTCTTCAGCGAGACTCTGCTGCAGATTCTTCAGAAAAAGGGTTACAACGCTGCCCGGGCAAGCGGTCAAAATCCTTCCAGTGGGGCGATAATCCGCGGCGTCTTTGCAGAAACAGATGCAAAAAATCGCATCCGCCGTTCGGTTTGGGGAGGCGCTTCCAGCAACACTCGATTTTTCCTGTATGTGGGTATTTTTAATCTGGCTCGGCCTGACCAACCGCTTTACCAACCCGCAGCGGAGCAGCCGACCAACAGCCAGTACGGGCCGGTCATCACGTTGAATACCTATATTCCGCTGGCCAAATACGAACTCGACAAGAACCCGAACGAGGAAGATGTTCGGAAAATTTGCGCGCAGATTGCCGCCAGCCTGACGGCTCTTCTGGCCGCCAATCCCAACGCTTTTTCCCAATAAATCCTATTCAAAAGTTCATCTTTCTTGCTGTTCTAAGCGTCTATATTCCCAGAGCACCGGTGTAAGTCTGTTCTTGCGCCGGTTCTTTTTGTAGATGACAATGGATTGATCGGCCGACGCGCGCTTCGGCGCGACGGTCTCCGGAAAGGTCGTACTTGCTCACAGGCCGCATAACTCGGCTAACGGATGCACGGCGAAATCGCCGGCTGGCCGCTTGTGCCATCTTTTCACTTGCGCTGGTTTCCGTTATCTTTTTGCTGCAGGTCGTGCCGCACTCCCACTCCAGCGGGCACGATGAGCCGAATTGTCGTCTCTGCCAGGCGGCCCACCTGGGCGTTGCGCCCACAGTTTCCGTCACACTACTCAGCCTGATTCTGCTGTTCTTCGGCGAAATTCTCGTACCGCTTTGCCCGCACTTCGCCGAGCCGTTTTCCACGCATTCTCCCTCGCGTGCCCCTCCTTCCCTGATCGCCTAAGCTTCATTGCTTTTTAATCGCAGGCGCACGGTCCTACTGGGCCGCGCCACCGCCGTATCTGGCGGGTCTACTACCCCACCTACAACAAAGCCCCGATGCGGCTCGGAGGATTTATGCGCTTGGTATTTCGAAGTCTATTTATTCTGTTAGCTCAAGTTGTCTTATTTGCCGTGGTTGCCAACGCCCAGCTCGGCAATTCGGGATCAATCGAAGGCGTGGTGAAGGATCCCTCCGGCGCGGTCGTGCCCGGCGCTAATGTGCAGCTCGCTAATCCGGTTAGTGGTCTGATGCGTTCCGCCGTCACCGACGCCGAGGGCGCATTCCGTTTCACGAACGTGCCGCTTAATCCCTATCATCTCACTGTCAGCAGCGCGGGATTTGTTTCGAGTTCGCTGGATGTGGAAGTGCGGTCCGGCGTTCCGACAAAAATTGCTATCGAACTTAAGCTCGGCGCGGCGGCCACAACTGTCAACGTCACCGAAAACGGCGGCGACCTGGTGGAAAACGACTCCACGTTTCATACGGACGTGGACCGCGGGCTATTCGAAAGAGTTCCTCTCGAAAGCAGTTCCTCCTCTGTGAGTTCGCTCGTCACGCTGACCACGCCCGGTGTCGCGGCCGATTCGAACGGCCTGTTTCACGGTCTTGGTGACCACGCATCGAACTCCTTTTCCGTGGACGGCCAGCCTATCTCCGACCAGCAGAGCAAGGTATTTTCGAACCAAATTCCTTCGGAATCGATTCAGTCGCTCGAAGTGATCTCCGGCGCGCCGCCCGCGGAGTTCGGGGACAAGACCAGCCTGGTGATTAAAGTAACCACGCGCTCCGGCCTTGGCGTGGATCAACCGCATGGCAGCGTGAACACTTCGTACGGCAGCTTTGGCACGGCAAGCACTTCCGCGGATCTGGCCTACGGCGGAAAAACCTGGGGGAATTTCGTCGCGGTCAGCGGGCTGCGTTCGGGCCGCTTTCTGGATCCGCCGGAAACTGTCGCGCTGCACGATAAAGGCAACGAAGAAAATGTGTTCGACCGCGTGGACTATAAATTTTCTGACGCCAACACAGTGCAACTTAATCTCGGTTACTCGCGCTCCTGGTTTCAGACGCCAAATTCGTTCGATGGGCAGAATGCCGCCGGCTGGTCGGGCCTCGTCGTTCCGGCCACATGTCCGCCGGGGCAATCTGTTTCCTGCGGAGGGTTTGGTCCTAACGGCTTACCCGTCGGCCCTCAGGACCAGCGGGCCAAAATCAATACCTTCAACATAGCGCCGACGTTTGTGCATCTGATCAACAACTCAGCCGTTTTTACCGTTGGAGCTTTTTTTCGCCAAGACCAGTTCAATTACTATCCGAGTCCTAATCCTTTCGCCGACCTGACTCCGAATCTTCAGAGCGACACCATTTCGCAGGCCCGCCGTCTCACCAATGCCGGACTGCACGCCGACATCTCCTATGTGCACGGCAAGCACAACATCAAGGCGGGCGCCACCGTGCAACACGAGTTCCTCACCGAGAACGATGCTTTCGGCATCGTGGATCCCGGGTTAAACTCCCCCTGTCTCCTCACGAATCCTAATCTTTCCACTTCTCCGGACACCAATGCGTTTGTCACCAGCCCGGCGCAATGCGGGGGCCCGATGAGCCCCGGAACCATGGCGAATCCGAATTTCTCCACGGTGCTTGCATGCATTGACCTCACTCGTCCGGTGCCGGCCGCTTCGAGCGGTTGTGTCAATACCGCCAGTGCTTCGCACTTCTTCCGTGGCCACACCGACGTCAAGGAAACCGGCCTCTACTTGCAAGACACCATTACGAAAGGCAACTGGAGTATCAATCTCGGGATTCGCGGCGACCTATATCGCGGGTTGACGCACGCGACACAGGCCGAGCCGCGCCTGGGCATTGCCTACAACATCAAGGCGACCAACACGGTTCTGCGAGTCTCCTACGCGCGAACGCTCGAAACGCCGTTCAACGAAAACCTGGTGCTTGCCAGCGTGGGATGCAACGATCTCGTCGTGAACGCTTTGCAGGCAGCCATTCAGGGGGCTCCGTGCATTACCAATGCCCTTAGCCCCGGCTGGCGCAACGAATTTCATGCCGGGTTCCAGCAGGCGTTCGGAAAATACCTGATGGTTGAAGGCGAATACCTCTGGAAATATACGCATTTGGCGTATGACTTCAGTGTTTTCGGCAACACACCGATTACATTTCCCATTGAATGGCAGCGGTCGAAGGTCCCCGGTTATTTGTTGCGCGCTACGGTGCCGAACTTCCACGGGCTATCGGCTTACTTCGTCGCTTCGAGCGTCGCCGCGCGGTTTTTCCAGCCACAGGTCAGCGGCATCGGTGTAACCCCGGTCGGGCAAGGCGGCACCGGCGTGTTTCGCATCGACCACGACGAACTGTTCAACCAGACGACGCACCTGCAATACCAGCCGTGGAAGCGCGGGCCGTGGGTGGGATTCAACTGGCGGTACGATAGCGGCCTTGTTGCGGGTGCCGTGCCGTTTGCCACGAGCGCGAATCCACTGGATCCGGGATTCCAAGTGAATCTCGCCGGGCTTTCCGCCGACCAGCAGATTCAGGCAGGACTTTTCTGCGGCAACGTGGTTCCAACGCTCAGTTCGCCGCTCACGACTTGCCCCGGGAATCAGTTTGGCTCGACGCTGGTCAAAATTCCCTCGCCCGGCACGGAGAACGATGACAAGAATCCGCCGCGCATCCAACCGCGGAATCTCTTCGACGTTTCCATCGGCCACGACAATCTTTTCCACGGCGACCGTTTCCGCTGGAGCCTGCAGTTCACCGCCATCAACGTGACCAACAAAACGGCGCTGTACAATTTCTTGTCCACCTTCAGCGGGACGCATTACGTTACACCGCGCACCGAAACGGTCGAACTCGGGTTCCACTTCTAGCAACCCGGAATTCCATTCGGGGCCCTGCAGGAGCCGGCAACACACTCTTGCAGGGCACCTTTTTGCCTGGTCCGAATTCCACGGCCCACTGGATATCTGCTACTCTGTCCGCCGGAGGGCAGAGTCCGATGAGCAGCGCTCCCGCGCAGGTCCGCAACGTTTCCGACACCGCCTTGTGGGCCGCCCATTTCCGCGCAGAGGAGTCGCGGCGTCCCGACGCGCTTTTCCGTGATCCTTACGCGGAGAAACTTGGCGCGCGGCGCGGCGGCGAAATGGCCGGCGCGTTGCCGCAGGGATTGAGCCATGCATGGGCCTGGGTCGCGCGCACCTATCTGTTCGACCAGATTCTGCAGAAAGAAATCGCGGATGGCACGGATCTGATCGTGAATTGCGCCGCGGGGCTGGATGCGCGGCCGTATCGCATGCAACTCCCCTCCTCACTGCTGTGGATCGAAGCTGACTTGCCGGGTATCCTCGTTTACAAAAAAGAACTGCTTGCGAGCGACAAACCAACCTGTCAACTGGAGCGAATTGCTGTAAACCTTGCAGAAACCGGCGAGCGGCGCCGCTTCTTCGACGCAATCGCCAATCGTGGCAAACGCGGCCTGGTGCTCACCGAAGGCTTGTTGATCTACCTCTCCACGGAGGAAGTTGGGCAATTCGCGGAAGATCTTTCCGGCGTGGCTTCTCTCCAGCGCTGGATTCTGGACATGCATTCGCCGCGCTTGCTGGCCATGATGCAGCGCAACACCGGCAAAGCCCTCGAAAAAGTGGGCGCGCCGTTCAAATTTGGCCCCGCCGAAGGGCCGGATTTCTTTCGTCCTCACGGCTGGACACCGATCCAGATCGAAGGCATGCTGCACACCGCGGCGCGATTTGGACGGCCGCCGCTTCTCTTGCGTTTATTCGCAAAACTTTTCGACGTGCGCAGTTGGAAAGCGAATCGGCCCTGGGCCGGCGTCTGCCTGCTGCAGAAGAATTCCCCCGTGGAACAGTCAAAAGGAAAGATCTGATGAGCGGTTCATCGCCGGAACGTTCGGAAAACAAATTAAGAATTGGCGTGGACTTGGGAGGCACGAAGATTGAATTCGTTGCCCTTGAGGCGGACGGGCGTGAACTGCAGCGATTCCGGGTGCCGACTCCGCGCGGCGACTACGACGCCACGGTGAAAGCCGTTCGCGACGGCGCCCTGAAAATCGAAACGGAACTGAAGCGCAGCGCCACGGTCGGAGTGGGGATTCCCGGCACCATCTCCGGCATCACGCACACGGTCAAAAACGCCAACTCCATCTGGATGAACGGCAAACCGTTTGACAAGGACCTGAGCGCCGCGCTTGTGCGCGAAGTGCGCTGCGCCAACGACGCCAACTGCTTGGCCGTTTCCGAGGCCACCGACGGATCCGGGGCAGGCCATCACATTGTTTTTGCCGTGATTCTCGGCACAGGCTGCGGCGGAGGGATCGCCGTGGATGGCCGGGTGCAAAATGGACGCAACGGCGTCGCCGGCGAATGGGGACACACTTCGCTACCGTGGATGAAGCCTGACGAATATCCCGGTTCGCCCTGCTACTGCGGGCACAATGGGTGCGTGGAAACGTGGATCTCCGGAACGGGCCTCGAAGCCGACTATGAGCGCGCCACAAAAATAAAAATTCTCGGCAAAGAAATCGTTGCGCGTTCCGAATCCGGTGAAGCCGAGGCGCTGGCCTGCCTGGAGCGCTACGAAGACCGCCTGACGCGCAGCCTGGCGCAAATGGTGGACATTCTCGACCCCGACATCATCGTTCTGGGCGGCGGCGTTTCCCAGGTGCCGCGCCTGTATCGCAACGTTCCGTCGCGTTTGAAGGAACACGTCTTTGGCCGCGAAGCCGGCACGCCCATCGTGGTAGCCAAACACGGCGACGCCAGCGGTGTCCGTGGGGCTGCCTGGCTGTGGCCACTGGAAACTGGTGCACGCGCAAAACTGTAGTTCAGCTCTTCAGGGGTTAGGATTTCCGTAGAAAATTGCGCCCTTTCAACGAAAACCCTCAGGCCTGAAGGCCTGAGCTACAGCAAAAAAAAACGCCCCCGGCATCAGCCGAAGGCGTTCCGAAGAAAAGTGTGAATTGAATTACGTGGTCAACTGCCCGCGCCGCATCAACCGCATGCAGAGCGCCAGCATCCCGCAAAGCAGCAGAGCCAGCGTTCCGGGTTCAGGGGTGGGCACGATGAATTCCTGTACCTGCCCGGTCAGCGTCAGCGGTCCCACGTTGGTGACGATTTCAAAATTGCTGAGATTGATCGAGCCGTAATTCTGGCTGGCCAAGAGCAGCCAGTTCTGCACGTCGGTGTTGCCGCTGCCACGTATGCCGGGATTCATGATGTCCCAAAGGGCGTATTGCAGATTCACGAGGTCTCCGGGATTGGAGGCAAATTGGGTTGTCAACCAAGCCGCCTCTTCATAAGCCAGCGTCGGGTTACCCAGAACCAACGACCCCGGCACGCTGCCGTAGCGCGTCTGGGAAAAATTGTTGGTGTTGACGGCCGTGGCGAGATTTGTAACGTTCGCCTGCCAAGTCTGCCCAAAGTTCACTTCGTTGAGGATGTCGTCGCAGAACAGCGTAACCGTCTGGCCGTTCAGCGTCCCGTAGTACGGGCTGACATAATACTGACCGTCGTTGGCCCCGTTCACGCCTTGGAAAACCATTGTCACCGGGCCATCCGCATAAGCGAACGGCACCAGAATCATCGCAACCACTAATAGCCCAAGCAGCCTGGCAAATTTCATCCGTGTCTCCCGTGGTTCCTAAAGCAAGGCTGCGGGCCCTGCGTCTTTGTAATCTGCAAGTCACATTCCAAACGGCGGAGGATGAGGAGGATTGAAAACAAAGGGATTATATCGTTTCAGGAGAAGGATTCACGAAGGGTGTGAAAATCTCTTCCCTAGTAGGTACTTTGCTGTGCAATTCTCCTCTTAAGGCAATCATAACAAAACACATATCGGTACTATGGGTTCTAGTGATCAGGTACTAAAACTCGATTTCTGCCTAGCCCTATCCAGGAGGGGGAGGCCAGGAGGCCAGCAGGTTAGTCTACTGGCCTCCCGATTGGCCTCATTTTACTTCCCAGCCGCCTTGCTCAGCTTGGCGGTGAACGCCTCCGAGCGCTTCTTCATCTCGTCCGGCGCCACATCTTCGATGTGCTGGGCGAGTCCCCAGCGATGCCCGAAGGGATCGCGAATCTTTCCGTAGCGATCCCCCCAGAACTGGTTTTCGAGCGGCATTTCTACCTTCGCGCCGGCTTTCACCGCCCGGCTGAAGACGGTGTCGACGTCTTCCGTATAAAGGAAGAGGTTGATGGAGTTTGGGGCATCCGCGGGCGGCGCACTGGTCATCCCGGGAAATTCGTCGCTCAACATCAGGATCGAATCGCCAATGGCCAGTTCGGCGTGCATGATTACGCCGCCCGGTCCGGGCATGCGCACTCTTTCCTGGGCGTGGAAGACCTCCTTGTAATAATCGATTGCCCGGGCCGCACCCTTGCAGACGATTGCGGGAGTAATGGAATGGAATCCTTCAGGAATAGATTTTACGGCGCACATAGTTCCTCCTTAGGTCTTATTGGGTTGGGCGCGCAGGGAGGTTGAAGCAACGGGAGGGAACTTCACAGTTCACTCTGCGCGTGGAATTTCTGAATACTCCGCGGTGGTGGGCAAGTCAAGAAGGAATTCCAATTTTCATGATGGAGTAAAATCTGCCCTGCGCTGTACTCTGGAGCATCCAATCAGCGGCAATTCTGTCGGAGGTGCTTCGTGCGTTATGAGTTCTTGCTGGAAACGTATGCCACGGAACGCATCAAGGTCCTAAGCGTCTGGAGCGAATTTCGCGATACGGACCTGGAAGTTCGCCCGAACGCCGGCGATCCGCGCGGGCGCAGCGTGCACGAGCAGATGGTTCATCAATGTGTCAGCGAGGATGTCTGGCTGCGGACCATGCTTGCGGTGGATGTCGCCGCGCCGCCATTGCCCGCGCAGGAAACGCGGGTTGAATTCATCCGCCGCTATGCGGAAGACAGCGCGAAACGCCTGGCCGTGATGCAGACGCGCGACGAAGCCTGGTGGGAAAGCGAAACCACTTTTTTTGGCGTGAAGCGCTCCGTGGCCTGGGTGATGACCCGCCGGATCGCGCACACGGCGCATCATCGCGGCCAGCAGATGGCCATGCTGCGGATGCTGGCGCGGGATCTGCACAGTAATTACGGCCCAACCGCGGATACCGGAGGGCTGATGCAGGATCACGCGCCAACCATCTATGCGTACCCGGGACTCGACGAATTGCTGAGCGATCTGCCGGCAAGCGCGCACAAGAGTCCGATGCGCGGCCCGCAAGGCAAACCCATCACGGAGCGCCCAAAGCTGTAGCTTAGGCCTTTCAGGCCTGAGGGTTTCGTTGCCACATTATGGCTTGGGCAGCGCTGGGGAAAACCCTTGCACCTGAGGAGATCCATATTCACATTACGGCTCGGCAGCGCTGTGAAAACCCTCACCCCTGAAGGGGTGAGCTACAGGATTAATATTCCCGGTAGAGTTCGGGGAACTGCTTTTTCAGGTTTTGAATCTTTGGCAAGTCGTTGATCACGATGTAGGGATTGTCGGTGTGGTGCTTCAGATAATCCTGGTGATAGCCTTCGGCGGGATAGAACGCGTTGTTCAGCGGCACCACCTGGGTCATGATTTTGCTGGAATAAACCTTGGCCGCATTTAACTGCGTAATGTACGCCTCGGCGATTTTCTTTTGGTCCGCGTTTCCATAAAAGATCGACGAGCGGTATTGCGTTCCCCAGTCCGGCCCCTGCTTGTTGAGTTCCGTCGGGTTGTGGGCCACGGAAAAGAAAATCATCAGGACCTGGCCGTAGGTAATCTCCGAAGGGTCAAAGACAACCTTTACGCTTTCCGCGTGGCCGGTCTTGCCGCTGCTCACCGTCTCGTATTGCGCGGTGTCGGCCGTTCCGCCCGCGTAGCCGGAAGTCGCCGAAATCACGCCCTTAGTGTGCTCATAGACGGCTTGGATGCCCCAGAAGCAGCCTCCGGAAATCACGGCCACTTCCTTGCCCTTGGTCGCGGCCACCGGCTGGTCCAGCGCCGGCCTCGGGAAAGAAGTGTTCGCGCGCGGCGCCTTTGCCCGCGAGTTAAACGCCGCAAACATCACCAGCGCTGCAGCTACGGCTCCAAAAGTCAAAACTCGAATCCCGCTCCGCATCATCTTGCTCCCGGCCGGCTTGGCCGCTTTTTGCGGCGTGCCGGTTTCACAGCTATATTCCTTGTTGGATGCCGCCCAAAGGATTTTCGCTTCTCGGCAATCCTGCAATTCGGGAAAGGGGCCGCGTTTTTGGCATCCACAGGGTTAGAGTGGGACGCCCCAGGGGAAGTTACACTGCATCTTATACTCTAAATTCCGGCCAGAATCACGGGTTTCATGCCTATCAGCGTCTCAATACGCACCGTGCTGTTGAGCCGCTACTTGACGACCAGGGTGAGGGGAATCGCCGGAAGCGGGAAGCTCTTCGAAGAACCCGTGGGTGTGGCCGACGGGGTCGCCATTAAAATATAGGTTCCCGTCGGAGTGATGATCGGTGGTGGCAGTTGCTCAGAAGTCGCGCTTCCTCCGCCTCCGCAGCCATTCGCCAGGAACGCCAAGCAGACGAGCGCGGCGACGCTCTTCCAATCGATCGTGGTCGCGGAAATTTTGCCGCGCTCGCGCTTCTTCAGGGCCAACAAGAAGGCCAGCAAAACCAGCGGCAGGGTCGTGGCCACAAGAGGCATTCGCGGCAGACCGGGGAAACTTCGTGGCGCGCTGGATACGGCGGGGGCGCTGCCACTTGTTGTCACGGACACCGTGAAACTCACGGTTGCGCCGCTTGTCACGGTCACGCTCGGCGCGATGCAAGTTGTTCCCAACGGCATTCCCGAACACGCGAACGCCAGCGTGCCGCTGAAACCCGCGCCCGGCGTGGCTTGCAGATTGAACGTAGCTGTCTGCCCTGCGGTGACGGAAGCGTTCAAAGTGGCTCCCGCGGCGGCAACGATCGTGACCGCGGGCGCGGCGGTGGCGTTCAGTGTCACCATCTGCGGCGAATTTGCAGCGTCGTCGGTGATGGTCAGGGTCGTGGTACGAATTCCCGACGCCAGCGGCGTAAACGTCACCGGGATGGCGCAACTGGCGCCAGCCGCAACCGCCGTCGCCAGGCAATTCGATCCCGAGATGGAAAAATCGCCCGCGTTCAGCCCGCTCACTCCGATTGTAGTTACATGTAGTGGCCCCGTGCCGGTGTTCGAAACGGTCAGGTTCTGCGGCACGGCGGTTGTGCCCTGGGTCGTCGTTCCCGCCAGATTGAATGTTCCCGTGGGATCCAGGGTAACCACAGGCGCCTGGGGCGGTGGGGCAACGCCAGCGCCGCTCAATCCATATTGCTGCGGATTTCCCACCGCGCTATCCAGAACATTTAGTGTCGCCAGGCTTGGACCAACGCTCGTCGGCGCGTAAACGATGAAAATCGTGCACGAATGTTTGGGCTGCAGAACCACCGTTGAAACGCAGTTGTCGCTCTCCTCGAAATCGGCGGCGTTCGCTCCGGTTACCGAAACGGATTGGAAACTAACGGCTTGATCGCCGCTGCTGGTCAGTGTGATCGATTGCGACGCACTCTTCTGTCCGGTCACCGTATCGGGGAAGCTCAGGTCCAGAGCGCTCGGTGACAACACCGGGCCCACTGTACCTTGTCCGCCAGCGGGGCCCAGCGATGCAACCACGGGCAGAACTTGCATCGACTGCTGGAAAAACGGTTGGCTGATCGCGCCCGGCTGGCTCGGCAGCCCGGTGCCAGGATCAACTTCATACGCGCTGATAGCGAAAACGCCGTTTGCTGAAGTGGCAGCATAGGTGAATGGAGCCTGCGGATTTTGCACCGAGGTCAAAAAACCTGCGTCCGACACGGGCAATGGCGACGACGGCAGCACCAGAAAGGTGCTGGTATCCAGCAGTTCGAAACAGTTGACGCAATTCGAAGTTCCGGAGAGTGGCACCTGCACATACGTCACCTGTCCCGTGGGATCGAAAAAAATAGAGTTTGGAAACATCTGATCGGTACCTGAGGGGCTTTGCTCGCTGCCCAGGTCTTCCGTGCCCAACGGCGTCAGCGCAAAATTCACGGGATTTATTTGGTACATCGAAAGCGATGCGCGGTTGGAGCCATATCCGAGAGCCAGGAAATTCCCCCGCGTGCTGATGCGGATAGCCAGGCCGCGACTGCCCACGACCGTTCCGCCGGTCGGGTCCAGTGTGGCTGCGCCGCTCAGCAGATCAAAAGTGATCAAGTAGAGCAGTGCATTCGGAAATTGCGTGGGCGGAGAAGGGAACTGGTTGATCAGGATCGCGATGCCGTGGCCGTTCGGATCTCCCACGGCGCCGCCGTCTACCCAGGCGCCGGCGATCGGCAGGGTCTGACTGCTCACCGGGACCAACGCCGGAGTCGCCGCATCGACATGAAACGTGTCCAGAGTCAGCGTGCTCGTCGCTGGCGCCTGCAGCAGAGCGGACTTTACCAGGTAAACGAACTGCCCCGAACTCTCCGCGACAACCAGGACCCCGAACTGTCCTGTAGAAGCCTGGAACGGGGACGTGGCAACCTCCGTCGCCGCGCCCGTCGTCGCGTTCAGCGCGTACATCGAAAGCCCGTCGGCGCAATACCCGTAAAGAAAACGTCCCTTGGGGTCGATTGTGGCCGGCCCGCAGGGATTCGTGAACGTGGTTTGCGACCCTGCAAGAAGCGTCAACGCGCCGCTGGAATCGTCGCGCAGAAAAGTCACGGCGCCGGTGGGTTTTGTGTTCGCGATGGTTTCGATGAACAGCCACGGTTGCGGGGTCTGCGCGGCGGCCTGAAAACTTCCCAAGCTGGAAGCAAGCGCGACGACAAATGAAAGCGCAATAACACTGCGGCGGCATTTGCCGCCGGAAGGGCATGAGGTCATTCCAAACTTCCTTGTGCCGACCGCGAGGCTCGGCTTGTAAGCGAGATAAGAGGGAAACCAGCAGCGAGACTAGCGTGCGGAGGTAGGAGCGTCAATCAAAAGTGTATAAAAGAGATGGTAAATAGTATGGCAGCTATGTTCCAAATTGGAACAGGTCACAATGAGAGCTTTTTGGAGAGCGTTCCAAAATGGAACTAGCCCCTTGCTCTTCCCCCTTCCCGGCCTCCACATCCCCCTTTTCAAATGAAAACTCTGGAGTTAATGTCTGTGAATGGATGTTAATGCGGGCCCAACGGACTTTCGGATAAATTTAAACGCTTATGCCGCCATTTAAACTTGACCTTGAAAAACTCTCCAGCAGCACCGAAGCGCTCTCGATTTACACGGCCAGCGGGAAATTGAGCATTGAGACCGTCAACGAATTCCTGCCGAAGCTTCGCGCGGAAGGCGCGCAGCGAGTCATTCTGGATCTGAATGGAGTGAGCTTTCTGGATTCCGCCGGGGTAGGCGCGCTGGTTTCGCTGTTCGTCAGCCGGCGCAGTCAGGGCAAAGAGTTTGGCCTGGCAGCGTTGCCGCCGCAGGCCGTTGCCGTGGTAACGGTCGCGGGCCTGCAGAACCTGCTCCCCATTTACAAAACGGTGGAAGACGCCGCCGCGAAGAAAGTGTGACGAGGCCTGTAGCTCACCCCTTTAGGGGCGAGGGTTTTCTTGGCGCGGGCGAGATTGTGCCGCCGCAGGGAAGGCCTCAGGCCTGAAGGCCTGAGCTACAAATTTGGGGACGATTGGTTTTACTGCGGGGTCCATTTCGGATGGCTGGTGAATAGCCCGTCCACAAAGCCGATCTGGTAGGAAACGAAGAGTCCGAAGCAGAGGCTCAGCACTCCCGACGCGGTGACCAGCCCGCGATTCACCCAGGCAAAGCGCGTGCCTGCGTAGGAAAAGGGCAGCGCCAGCGCCACGGTAATCAGCATCATCCCGGCAATCGTCCCGACGCCAAAAATCAGCAGGTAGAAAACGCCCCAGCGTGGGTCGTGAATTGTTGTCAGCACCAGCAGCGCCACCGCCGCTGAACCCGCCAGTCCATGCACGATGCCGATCAACAGCGGCCGCAGCGAATGGAAAATTCCCAGCTTCGCGAACGGGCCGCGCAACCATCCCGGCGCCGCCAGCGCTTCGCCATGATGCTGAGCCGCAGGTTGGTGCGAATGCCAATGGTAGTGCACGTGCGAGCCGTGTCCGTGGACATGCAGGTGTTCCCCGATGACCCGTGGATGCGCAGGAGAGAACTTTTCGCTCAACCAGCGCGTAACGCCGGTCAGGTTCAGAATACCCAGCAGGATCAGCATCAGCCCGACCGCGAATTCCATCGTCAGGCCGACGCGCGTCGGAATCGCCACGTTAAAAAGAATAATCGCCGCGCCGACCAGCAGAATCGTCAGGGTATGTCCCAGGCCCCAGAGCGCGCCAATCCAACCCGCCCGGCCAATCGATGGCTCGCGGCTGATGATCGTGGAAACCGCGATGACGTGATCCGGGTCCGTGGCGTGACGCATCCCTAGAAAAAAGCCGATGGCCAGTATGGTCAGTCCGCTGATCATATTTAGATGGGGGCTATCTCCGCCCCTCCTTCAAATCACAAGGATACTGGAGCTTTTGCAACGGTGCGAGTGATTCGTGGCACACTGCAATCCTCTTGTAAGGAAGAGATTGCCCTCCGTTTTGCTATCTTTGACAATTCCCAGAATAGATTTGATGCAAAAAGCCTGTAGCTCAGGCCTTTTAGGTCCGAGGGATTTCGATCACTGTGGCACGATTTTGCCAGCGTGGCGAAAAGCCTCACCCCTGAAGGGGCGAGTTACAGGAGTTAGGTTTTCTTTAGCAACCGCATGAATTCGGCGGCCGTGTGCGGCAGGCGCGCTCCGCGCCGCGAAATGATGTAAAGGTGCCGCGGGATGCTCAACTGCTTCACGTGCACTTCCTTCATCCAGCCATGCTCTATCTCCCAGGCCACGCACATGCGCGGCACAATCGCCACGCCCATGCCCATCTGCACGAATCGCTTGATGCTTTCGATCGTGGGCATTTCCATCGGCATATCCAGCGCCGTGCGGTGCCGGGCAAACAGTTCAATCACCTTGCGGCGGAACGGCGATTCCACAATATGCGCGATAAATGCTTCTTTGCCGAGCTCCTCGATCTCCACTTCCTTGCGCTTGGCCAGCGGATGCTTTGGCGGCGCGACCAGGGTCAGTTCGTCCTTCAGGATTTCCGTGGCCTGCAATTGTGCGTCGCGCGGGATAAAGGAAACCGCGCCCAGGTCCAGCCGGTAGTTCACCACTTCGTGCGGGATGTCGCGCGAAAACATGCGGTGCACGCGAACCTGCACGCCGGGATGCGCTTCGCGAAAAGCGGCCAGCGCCGGAAGCAGGGCGTGAATCGAACTCTCATTGACGCCCAGGGAAAGCTCGCCGCGCTTCAGCCCTTCCAACTCCAGGAGGCCCTTTTTCACTTCGTCGCGCAGGTTCAGCAGACGTTCGGCATACTCCCGCAGCAGCGTCCCCGCGTCCGTCAGCCGCACCGGCCGGGCCCCGCGGACAAACAGGGGTTGCTCCAACGAATCTTCCAGTTTCCGGATGGTCAGGCTGACTGCGGGCTGCGTCCTGTAGAGACGCTCCGCCGCCCGGGAGAAGCTGCCTTCCTTCGCAACCATCAAAAAGACCTGTAATTCGCCAAGATCCATGCGTAAGCCTCGGTTCGGAGGGTAAGTCGGTCAAACCCTCTGCGGGGGTGGATTTCAGGGCGCCGGCAGGCCCAGCGGGGTATGCGGGCCGTGGCTACCCTAAACCCTAGTATAAGATAGAATTATCAATTACAGAATGAAGATAAATTGGACTAGAACCCCCTAGCGTGCGTTACTGGTAGCTCAGGTCTCTGGAGTAGCCATGAGCCACGTACAAATTTTTGATACTACCCTCCGCGACGGCGAACAATCACCGGGCTTTTCCATGAACACCGAGGAAAAGATCCGTATGGCGCGGCAGCTTGCGGCACTGGGCGTGGACATCATTGAAGCCGGCTTTCCCATCGCCTCCCGCGGCGATCTGGAAGCGGTGCAAGCGGTTGCGAAGGAAGTGCGCGACGTTCCCATCGCCGCGCTGGCTCGCGCCCGCAAAGACGACATTCTTGCCGCCGTCGAAGCATTGAAACCCGCGAAGTCCCCGCGGATGCACGTTTTTCTCGCTACCTCTGATTTGCACCTGCAGGCCAAGTTGCACCTTACGCGCGAGCAGGCGCTCGAAGCCATCGGCTCCATGATCAAGCTGGCGCGGAATTACGTGGAAGAGATCGAATTTTCCGCCGAAGATGCCGGGCGCACCGAGATTGAATATCTCTGCAAGGCTTGCCAGGTGGCCGTCGAAGCGGGAGCTACTGTGCTGAATTTGCCGGACACCGTGGGCTACGCCGTGCCGGAAGAGTATGGCGCGATGTTCCTGAAAGTTCGCGAGTACCTTGGCGATCCGGTGCACATTACTTTAAGCGCGCATTGCCACGATGACCTGGGCCTCGCGGTTGCCAATTCGCTGGCGGCCGTTCGCGCCGGGGTGCGGCAGATTGAGTGCACCGTCAACGGCATTGGCGAACGCGCGGGAAACGCTGCGCTGGAAGAGATCGCCGTCGCCCTGGCCGTGCGCAAGGATAGTTTTGGCGTGGCCACGAAACTCAACCTGAAGGAACTGTACAAATCCAGCCGCTTGCTTAGCGAGATCACCGGCGCGGTGATTGCTCCGAACAAAGCTGTCGTCGGGGCCAACGCTTTTGCCCACGAAGCCGGAATCCACCAGGACGGGATCATCAAGAATCCGCTGACGTACGAGATTATTTCTCCGGAAGCCGTCGGCGTGCCGTCGCGTTCGCTCGTTTTGGGCAAACACTCCGGCCGCAATGCGTTGCGCCAGTCGCTCAAAGAACTCGGCTACGAGGCCTCCGACGCCGAGCTCGCGGAGTGCTATCGTCGCGTCACGTCGCTCGCCGATGAGTCCAAAAATGTCCGCGCGCGAGACTTGATGGCCATTGCGCATCAGGTGATTCGCCGCAAAGCCGTTGCCGTGGCGGGCGAAGCGTCATCCGCCGCGTAGTTGTGTAGCTCGCCCCTTTAGGGGCGAGGGTTTTCAGAGCGAGGGCGAGATCGCGCCGCCGCAGGGGAAGGCCTCAGTCCTGAAGGCCTGAGCTACAATGCATTGAATTTTTCTCGGGGTGGCCAGGCCATGAAGTTGAAAAAGACGATTGTCCTTCTTCCCGGTGACGGCATCGGTCCGGAAGTCACGCGCTCCGCCGCCAACGTTTTGCAGGAATGCGCGCGCGAATTTCACCACCAGTTCACGTTCATCGAGATGCCCGTTGGCGGGGCCGCGATCGACAAGACCGGCACACCTCTGCCGAACGAGACCCTGGATGCCTGCAGGAAAGCTGACGCCGTTTTCCTCGGCGCGGTCGGCGGACCAAAGTGGGATTCGCTGCCCGTTGGCAAGCGGCCGGAAACCGGTCTGCTCGATCTTCGCAAAGGGCTCGGCCTGTACGTCAATCTGCGCCCGGTGAAGGTTATCGAACCCCTGCGCGGAATTTCTCCGCTGAAACCGGAGCGCCTTGGCGACCTCGATCTGGAAATCGTCCGCGAACTTGCCGGCGGCATGTATTTCGGCGAGCGCGGCAACGTTAAGGAAAACGGCGTCGAGCGTGCATTCGACACCGAATCCTATTCGACGCCGGAAATCGAGCGCATCGCCGCATTTGCCTTTGCTCGCGCCGAAGCCCGTTCGCGCCGCCTCTGCTCCGTGGACAAGCACAACGTCCTCATCAGCTCGCAGCTCTGGCGCCGCACCGTCAGTGCGATGGGCACGGTTTATCCCAACGTGAAGCTTGAGCACATGTACGTGGACAACGCCGCCATGCAACTGACGCTGAAGCCCACGCAGTTCGACGTGATTTTGAGCACGAATATGTTTGGAGATATTTTGAGCGATGCCGCCGCCGCGCTCGTCGGCTCCATCGGCTTGATTCCCTCCGCCAGCTTCGGCACCAGCGCGCCGATGTTCGAGCCGATTCACGGCTCCGCGCCCACCCTTGCCGGAAAAGACATGGCCAATCCAATCGGCTCCATCCTCAGCGCTACGATGATGCTGCGCGACACCTTCGGCCTCGGCCTTGAAGCCGATTGGGCAGAACAGTCCCTCGTTCGCGTCCTCAACACCGGCGTCCGCACCGCGGACATCGCCGAACCCGGCAAGAAAACCGTGGCCTGTTCCGTCTTCAACGACATGCTCCACGACGAAATGCAGCGCACCTTCGAACACGCCGAAAAATACGGTTGGGGCGTCTAGTTTACCGCTTTCAACTTTAAGTAAAGTTTATCGAGTCAACGCCGCATTGGCAGGCTCAGGAGTTGCGCCATGATGCAGCGCGGAAGACAAGCTGCGGCTGGGCCAGACAATTTCCAGGGCAATTTGATGTTTCACCAGCATCCGGGAACGCCGGTTGATGCGGACTTCCAGCGTGTTGCTGCTACCGGCGGACAGTTCGGAATTGTTCTCTTTTTGGGCGACGACTTCCTTGCCTCCGCGGAAAACTGTGACACGCAGAACATGGCCTCCCGCTTCAATAGGACAGTTGAAACGCAAAGTATCCCCGCGATGCGCAGAATCCAGCGGAGTTGTCAGCAGTAGGTTGTCATCGGAGTAGATCGCCAGTGTCTCTTCTCCCACATCGGAGACGACCGCAATGTTAAGAGAAGTTTGGCGCGTGGCTGAGGGGGCAGCATCCTTCGGGGACTTTCCGGCCGGGGCTGTTTTGTTCGGACTTTTCGTTCCGGCGTCGCTCGCAACTGATGGTTTGTGAGCCGCTGCGAGCGGTCCAGTTGCCTTGTGCCCACCTTTTCTTTGCGGAACATCCACCTCAAAAGGCTGCCGGCCGGGAGATGTGGCCGTGATTGGCCTCACGGCGCCACTTGTCGGAGGCGCCTGGGTATTCGAACTCAAATCAGCGGAGATGTTTTGTCTCCAAGGAATGGGCGAAACCCCAGGTTCGGACGGAAGGGAAGGAATCACGGCAGGCGTTGCAGCCGGAGAACTCGCGGCAGCTGGCCGAGCCGCGGAAGCGGCCCCGGTGCCCAAGGCCGCGCGGTGAGCCCGCAGCTGTACGAGTAGAACAAATGTGAGAAACAGGATTCCCGCGCTCGCGCCGGCAAGCCAAACTTCTGTGCCCCGTAGCGGACGCTTCCACCAGGAAGTCATGCTGCGCCATGCGGTACTTTGGGTTGGTTGACGGAGGGGCCTGCGGAGTTCAGTAGTCGGCGCTGATTTCTTCTGCAACGATACCCCGGACGGGGTTGCCGCCACGGTTCCCGTCGCGGCTGACGCCTGCGCATTTTTGTTTCGCGCGAGTGGGTAGAGCGCAACCGCCACGTCCTGGGCTGTTGCAAAGCGCGCGTCAGGACTCTTGGCCAGGCAACACATCACAATTCGATCGAATTCGGGCGACAGCGCGGGGTTCAGTTGCGAGGGCGGCGCGGGCGTCGAGTTGATGATTTGCCCGCACACCGCAGAAACGGAGCTGCCGTCGAACGGGTGGACGCCCGTGGTCATTTGATAGAGGACAATTCCCAGGGAAAAAAGGTCCGAGCGAGCGTCTTGGGCCTGGTCCAAAATCTGTTCGGGCGAAAGAAATGCGGGAGTGCCGTTGAGCGTGCCGGAGGAGGATTTCTGTGTTGCGTAGCGGGCGATACCGAAATCGCCCAGCTTTGGTCGACCCTCCCTGGTGATCAGGATATTCGCGGGTTTCACGTCGCCGTGGATGATTTTAGCCTGATGGGCCTGGAACAGTGCGGTGGCCAGGTCGCCTCCCCATGCCGCGGCTTTTTCCAGGGGGAGCGGCGCTGTTTCCAGGGCCTTCTCCAGAGTTTCCCCTTCCACATACTCCATCACGAAATATGGGTAGCCGTTGTGGTCCGTGCCGACGTCGTAAAGGCTGATGATCGAGGCATGCGCAAGTTTGCCGACGATTTGTGCTTCGCGGAGGAACTGCTCCTGGAGCAGGCGTGAGCCGAAGCCGCTCTGGAAGGTCTTCAAGGCGACAGTGCGGCCGATCAGCGTATCCAGCGCTTTATCCACACGGCTGGTCGCACCTGTTCCCAGGGTTTCGATGACTTCGTAGCGACTGGTTAAAGTCGGCATAGGGTGAGTCAGGGCGGGCTAATCTAGAGATATCAGTGTCCCACTGCGACTGTCCGGAGAAAATGGTCCGGAAGTACTAGCGGCAGAAACTTCCGTACCGCTTCCTCTTGCCAGCCATTTCGAGACACTTCACAATTCCCCGGTACCCATGCGCTGGCTTCGACTCCTCGGCATCTTCTTTTTTTTCGCAATCGTATTTCTTTTCGGCGCGTTCTATAGCTATCGCGCTGTTGCCCGCAAGCACGCGCGTGAACTCGAAACGCGCCTCGCTACGATTCCTGATCCCGCGGCGAACGCGCCTTATCCGAAGTTCTTTTTTCAGCGCGGCGTGAATTTCACGGCGGAATTTCCCGCGTTTTATGGCGAAGACGCCGCGGTGGAGATGCTCAAGAAGCTTCCGGCCCACGGCATCAATTCCATCGCGCTCGTGCCGTACGGGTTTGCTTCCACCAAGGAGCCGAAGGTCCGGGGCTGGAACACACGTTGGGAGGGCGACGCCGGCGTCACACAGCTTGCGCGAATTGCGCATTCGCTGGGCATGAAAGTTTTGCTCAAGCCACAGTTGTGGATGCGCGGCGGCAATCCGGCGGACATCAATTTCCCCGGTGCCACCGAAAACTCCGCGTGGTTCGCGCAATACCAGCCGTTTCTGGAGCACTACGCGCAGCTTGCCGTTGCGATTCACGCCGACGTTTTCTGCATCGGGGTCGAACTCGAAAAAATGTCCGGCAACGATGCCGCCTGGCGCAAGCTTATCGGCCGGGCTCGTGAAATTTATCCTGGGCCGCTCACCTACGCCGCCAATTTTGGCGCGGAATTCGAATCCATCAAATTCTGGGACGCGCTCGACTACATCGGGATCGATGAATACTACCCGCTGCCCGACGACCTCTCCACCGCGGCCGTCGTCCAGAAAATTTCCGCCGTTCAGTCGCGCTTTCAAAAGCCGGTCCTTTTCACCGAAGCCGGTTTCCCCAGCGTCGCCGAAGCCAACCGTGCCCCGTGGGACGAGCCTAGTCGCCCCGTCGATCTCGAAACCCAGGCCAAAAGCTACGATGCGCTGCTCTCTGCCTTCTATGAAAAGCCCTGGTTCGCCGGCGTCTACTGGTGGAAAGTCGGCACCAACGGCTATGGTGGCGCCACCGACGCCTCTCACACCCCCTGGAACAAACCCGCCATGCAATCCATCGATCACTGGTACAACAGCGGCAAACGGTGAAGGTTGTGTAGCGCCGCCATCCTGGCGGCAAGCGCTTGCCGGCAAGATGCCGGCGCTACCTGTTAGGTGCAGCGGTCGCCTAGAATTGAAGCTACTGCCGACTCGGTTGCTAGAACCCGTTGGGGATGATAATTTTGATGATTCGAAGTTTCCCGGAGACAAGGGTTGGGGGCCGGATATCATGAGGTCAGCCGGGGTATTCCAGTTTTCATAGCAGCTATTCCCAAGGGAGCCTTTTTCCAGTCATACGGGTTGCCCTTCCCCCAGTTTGGCCGGAATCATTGTTCATCTGAAAAATGCAGACGCCTTCTTCCAATCAGGGTCGCGGTGAATCCGGGCGTGTGCCCGGTGTAACGTATTGGCGCGTGGAAGGTTCGCTGGTGGAAATAAGCGCACTGCGGAGCGTCGGCTTCTTCAATTGGAACAGCCAGAGTTTTCTGGAGCGCTGGGTGCGCCGCGCCGGAACACTCGCCATGGGAGTGCTGCGTCCGCCGGCGTATTTCGCCAGCCGCACGTTTGCCACGCGCCTGCTTCACAGCGTGCTTAGCGGCATTACCCGCGATCGGCTTGATCTGCTCGGTGAAGAGTATTTTCAGTACGAACTGAAGCCCAAAATGCGTCGCGAAGCCGTTGATAAGCTGATTGACGCGGTCCGCAGTGGCGAGCGTGTGGTCCTTGTCAGCCAACTGCTGGAACACATCGTCCGCCCAATGACGGAATATTTCGGCGCTGAGGGTTTCATCGCCAATCGCCTGGAATTTCGCGATGGTGAAACCACCGGGCGCCTGCGCCAACCGGTCATCCGCCCTCGCGGCCCATTCGCCTGGCTCGCCAGCGGTTCCGCCGACGGTCGCATCGCCAAAGAGAGACTTCTCTCGCAACTCGGCTGGGCTGGGAACCCCCAGCTGATCGATTCCGCCGCGCAACCCGCGCTCCGCTCACATCTTCCTGTGCGCACCTCCGTTGAGCGCCTCAGCAGCACGCCGGAAGTGGCTCGCTTGTCCGTCCGCGATTCTCTTGCCGGCAAGCATCTCCTGCTCATAGGCGTCACCGGCTTTATTGGCAAGGTCTGGCTTGTGGACCTGCTCGAAAAAATTCCCGATATTGCGAAAGTCACCCTGCTCATCCGCCGCAACCGAACCACTTCCGCGCAGCGCCGCTTCGAGAAAATTGTTGAAGAATCCCCCACGCTCGATCGCCTGCAGGAAATTCATGGCGCGAACCTGGCCGCGTTCCTCCGCGAAAAAATTGAAGTGGTCGAAGGCGATGTCAGCCAGCCCGGCCTCGGTTTGGATACCGCCACACAAGCGCGCCTGCAGCGCTCACTCGACGTCATCGCCAACAGCGCCGGCCTGACCGATTTCAATCCCGACCTCCGCGACGCGCTCTCGTCCAACGTCGATTCCACTCGCTACCTTCTCGATTTCCTGCGCAAGTGCGATCACGCCGGATTGATGCATCTTTCCACCTGCTACGTTGTCGGCATGCGCGACGGCCGGGTCAACGAAGAACTTCGCGCCAATTACAATCCTGGCGGTCACCCCGAATTCGACGCCGAGAAGGAAATCGTCTCGCTGCGCGAAATGGTCCAGCGCATCGAAGAGCGCGCCGCAAGTCCGGAACTTGCGAAAGCCCTCCGCCGCCAGGCCCTGGGCCGTGCCGGCGATTCTTCGAGAGTCGCGGCGGATGAACTCGAAGCCGTTACCAAACGCAATCGCGCCCGCTGGGTCCGCAACCGCCTGGTGCGCGCGGGCATGAAGCGTGCCCAGCACCTCGGCTGGCCGAATACGTACACGTTCACAAAAAGCCTGGGCGAATCCATCCTGGCACAGCAGGGCCGTGATCTCTCCATCGCGATCGTGCGCCCCTCGATTGTCGAAAGTTCCGAGCGCACGCCATTCACCGGGTGGAATGAAGGCATCAATACTTCCGGCCCGCTTTCGTATCTCCTCGGCACAAATTTTCGCCAGCTTCCTTCTAACGAACGCAAATGCCTCGACGTCATTCCGGTGGACATGGTCACGCGCGGTATGACGCTGATTGCCGCCGCGCTCGTGCAACGCAAGCACGCGCGTCTCTACCAGTTGGCGACATCGGCCATCAATCCCGTCAATATGGCGCGCTCTATCGAGCTCACCGGTCTCGCCCATCGCAAGCATTACAAAACGCAGCAGGGCATCGAGCACTGGCTGAAGGTAAAGTTCGAAACCATCCCCGTTTCCAAGCAGCGCTACGAGCGCCTCTCCATTCCCATGCAGAAAGCTGTCGTCTCTCGCATCAACAAAGTCGCCACGTTGCTCAACATCAGTAAGCCGCCGCTGGCCAAGACGGAACGGGATTTGGTTCGCGCGGAAAAGCTCATCGAACTCTACGAACCTTTCATCCTGCACAACGAACACGTCTTTGAATGTGAAAACGCGCGCCTGCTCTCCGCCGCGCTGCCGCCCGAAGAAAAAAAGATGTTCGACTTTTCGCCGGAAGCCATTGACTGGTGGGACTACTGGATTAACATCCACATACCGGCTCTTCGCCGCTGGTGCTACCCCCTGATGGAAGGGAGGCCGCTGGAGGCACGCGAGCCGCGCGCTCTCAACTGGTCGGCGCCTCCGGAGGAAGCTGCTTCCGCGGCGATCCGCTGAAGCACCGGCATCCTTCTATGGCTATTTTCCTGACAGGTTCCACCGGATATCTCGGCAGCTACCTTGCGGCGGGTCTCTTCACCGGCCATGCCGATCGGCTGAATCTCCTGGTTCGCGCGAAAACCGAGCAGGAGGCCCGCGAGCGCCTGTGGCAATCGCTGCAGCTCCATTTCACTTTCCCCGAATTTCTCGAATATGTGAACTCGCGCGTGCGCATCTTCCGTGGAGACCTGACCGGCGAACGATTCGGCCTCAGCGATGACGAGTATCATGCGCTCGTCGATTCCACCGACTCGATCCTCCACTGTGCTGCCTCCCTGAACCGCAAATCCGAAAAGCAGTGCCTCAACGTAAACCTGCGGGGCTCGCTCGAAGTCATCCAACTGGCTCGCCGCGCCCAGAATCATCACGGCCTGCGCCGCTATTCGCACGTTTCCACCGTCGCCGTCGCCGGAAAACGCCAGAATGAAGTCGTCACCGAAGACGCCTCCATCGACTGGAACCGTTCCGACTATGACCCCTACGCCCGCACGAAAAAATTCAGCGAGCACATGGTCCACCAGCTTTTGCCCGATGTCACGCGCACGATTTTCCGCCCCGCCATCGTTCTGGGCGATTCGCGGCGCGCGGAGACTTCGCAATTCGACATGGTGCAAGCTTTCGACACTCTTGCGCGCTTTCCGGTCCTTCCGCTGCGGCCCAGCGACAAAATCGACATCGTGCCCGCGAACTACGTCGGCGCGGCCATCGTCAAGATACACCAGATGGAAAAACCGAATTACGCTATTTATCATTTATCTTCGGGGACCGGCGCGCAGACCTATAAGGAACTGACCGATGCGCTGGCCGAAGTTGGCGGGTGGTCGAAGCCCAGCTACCAGCCGTGGCTTGGCGGGCCGTTTTCCAAAACCGTGAACTGGCTGGCATTCAAGGGCGGCGCAGTTGGCTATGGAGCTTCTTTGCTGAAGGTTTTCTGGCCGTATCTCGATTGGAACACGGTGTTCAACAATTCGCGCGTGGTGCAGGAAATGGGCGAAGCGCCGGCGAAGTTTTCGACGTATGCGTATCCGCTGCTGCAGTTCAGCCGCGCCAACAATTTCAAATATCCCGCAAAGCCCTGGCCGGCTGATGCGGCCCAAAACGCCATCGTAAGCGCTACCGGAGCCGGCGCATGACCGATTTCCTCCTCGTCGCCTGGGTCAGCGCCCTGATCGAACTCCGCTGCTTCGCGTGGAAGTTTGGCATCGGCAAGCGCTGGACGCCCGGCGAAAAACTCAAGCTGCTCTTTGCTGGGTACAACGGCACGCGCAACACCGGCAGCGACGTTCGCGTGCAGGAGACGCTGCGGCAGATCCGACACGTGCTGGGGGCGGAAAATGTCGACTTCAGCGTGATGACCCAGAATTTCGAGCGCACGCAGGGTTATTTCGACGGCTCGCGCCAGGTGCATCTCCCCGATGTGTATCCACCGTTTCTTTTCCGCGAAGTCCACGCCAATCACGGCGTCGTCGCGTGTGAAGGGTCGATGTTCAAAAGCAAATTCGCCAACGCGCTGACCACGATGATGATCGGCTCGCTCGGCCTCGCCTCCGCCGAAAACAAACTTTCCGTCGCCTATGCTGGCGATGCCGGCCACATGGACGACCTGATCGAGTGGATGTGCGCGCGCTACACCCGCGAATCGCTGGTCATAACGCGCAGCTTGGAATCGCAGCAACTTCTCTCCGGCCTCGGCGTGCCCAACGAACTGGGCGCCGACACTGCTTGGACCTTTGAGCCTCTTCCACCGGACTACGCGCGCACCGCCCTGCGCAAAGCCGGTTGGGACGAAAAAACTCCCATCCTGGTTCTATGCCCTATTCATCCTTTTGTCTGGCCCGTTCGCGCGTCCATCGTGAAATACATTGCCGTGGCCACAACGGGTGCTTACAAGGACAGCCAGTACCGCACTGTCTATTTCTTCGAATCGGGCGCCGAAGTCGATCGCAAGTTCAATCACTACGTTGCGGGCTATACACAGGCCGCCAAGGCTTTTCTGCAACGCCACAAGGTTTTTCCGATCCTCGTCGCCATGGAACGCCTGGACGCCGTGGCCTGCCGCGCCATCGAAAAAGAAATTCCCGGCACGCCTATCTTTACCTCCGATGAGTACGACATGTTCGAACTCGTCTCCATCTTGCGCGCGTGCACTTATATGGTCTCTTCGCGTTATCACGGCATCGTCACCTGCATGCCAGCGGGTGTCGTCTCCGCCGGCGTCACGATGGACGAGCGCATCCGCAACCTCATGCGAGAACGCGGCCACCAGCACCTGGTGCTCGATGTTGACGACGCGGATCTCGGCCCCAAACTTCTCGACGTTATGGAAAAACTCGTAGTCGAAGCCGATGAAATCCGCGGTTCCATTGGCCGCACCGTCGTTTCCAATCTCAAGGCTATGTCGCGCATGGCCATTTTTTTCGAAGACGAACTTCGTAAGACCTATCCCGAATTTCCGCTACGCAAGGGCGTGTTGAGTTGGGAAGACAACTTGCCGCCGTTCAGCCAAAATTTGCGTAAGCTCGTCGAAGAATACGATTCCTCGCCCGCGGTACTGGCGGCGGGCCGCTGAAGCCATGCCCAATTTTCTGGAAAACACGTTCGCGCAACTGCAACAGGCATCAGGCCGCGTCGTACTGCGTGAAATACGCGGCACGGGGTTTGTCAGCGTCTCCGGCGCGGAACTTCTCGATCAGGTTGCGCGCGCGCGTGCCTATTTTCGTGGCGCCGGTCTACGAGCAGGCGATCGGTGTGCTTTGCTTGGCCCCAACTCCATCCGCTGGACAGCGATCGATCTTGCATTGATGGCCGAAGGTCTCGTTGTTGTTCCTTTGTATTCCCGTCAGGCGCCCGCCGAACTCGCCGCCATGATGAAGGACTGCTCCCCGCGTATGCTGATCGCGAGCGAGGCTGCCATTGGCCAAAGTGTCGCGCAAGCCTGGCCCGAAGCACCGGCCCGCGCCACGTTCGACGAAATTCTTCAGGCCCCTCCATCGCAAAAGGGAATTGCCGGCCCGCCCAACTCTCGCCGGAGCGAAGATCTCGTCACCATCATCTATACCTCCGGAACTTCGGGCGAACCAAAAGGTGTCTGCCTCAACACCAAGAATCTCGACCACATGCTTTGCTGCACCACCGGCTGGATCGACCGCCTCGACAAAAACGCCCGCGAGCCGTTGCGCGTGTTCCAATACCTGCCCTTCAATTTTGCCGCGTCGTGGATCGTCATGATGTCCTGCCTCACGCGCGAAACGGTCCTCACGCTCTCCACCGACCTCAACAATCTCGCCGACGAAATCCGCTTATCTGCCCCCAACTATTTTTTTAATGTGCCCACGCTGCTCGAACGCGTGAAGCGCGGCGTTGAAGAAAATCTCGCAAAACGCGGCTTTCTCATCCAATCCATCTATAAAAAGGGCCGTGCCGCCTGGCAGAAAAAAAACGAAGGCGCATCCGGCGGCGGCCTCTGGCTCTTGGCCGCGCAAAAACTCATTTTCGGGAAAATCCGCGAACGCTTCGGCGCCAACCTGCGCGGCCTCGTCTGCGGCTCCGCGCCACTTGCTCCTGAAACGCAGGATTTCTTCGCCATGCTCGGCATTCCCATCTGGCAGGTTTACGGCCTCACGGAAACCTGTGGCATCTGCACCATGGACGACCCGCGCATGACCTCCGAACCCGGGCGCGTTGGCCAATCCGTCCCTGGCATCGATATGAAAACCGGTGAGAACAACGAAATTCTTGTCAGCGGCCCGAATATTTTTCCCGGTTACTGGAATCGCACGGAAGAAACCGCGCGTGTCTTGCAAGGCGGATGGTTCCACACCGGCGATCAGGGCGAAGTAAATTCCCGCGGGAACTGGCGCATCAGCGGCCGCATCAAGAACCTGATCATTCTCAATTCCGGACACAACATCGCGCCTGAACCGATCGAAGAAAAAATCGCCCAACATCTTCCCGGCGCGCAGCAAGTGGTTATCGTCGGCAACGGCCGCGGCTATCTCTGTGCCCTCGTCACTGGCGTGGTCGAATCGAACGCAATTCAATCCGCGTTGGACGTGGTCAATTCCGAATTGCCGCACTACCGCCAAGTCCGTAACTTCACGAATCTTCAGGAAGTCTTCACTCCCGAAAGCGCGCTGCTCACCGCTAATGGCAAGCTGAAGCGCGACGCCATCAACAAACGTTTTCAGCAGGAAATCGATCAGATGTACAGCAAGCACGCAGTGGCTGCGGGAAGCAACTCATGAAAAAAAGACGCCGCAACCTGCTCCCCGTTAAAGAATTCCGCGGCAAAGGCCTGCGCTGGGAATGGCGCGATGGTGTCGTCGAACTCACGCTCGACCACGAACCCCTCAACGAAATCGGGACGCTGCTGCTCGGTGAACTCGAACAATTTGCCGCCGCCATCGACACGCTAGCGCCGATCACCAGCGCCTGCATTATCACCAGCGCCCGCCCCGGCGGCTTCAGTGTCGGCGGCGATCTGAAGGAGCTTTACACCAACGCGTTGCATCTTTCGCCAAAGAAACGCGTCGCCGGCCTGCGCACTTTCATCCAGCGCATTCATCGCGTCGCCAACGCCATCGACGCGGCGCCATTCATCACGCTCGCCGCCGTTCACGGCCTGTGCATGGGCGGGGGCCTCGAGCTCGCGCTGCTCTGCGATCTGATCGTCGCCGACAAAATGGCGCGCTTCGGCTTTCCCGAGCTTCGACTCGGTTTTATCCCCGGCTTTGGCGGCATTCCGCGCCTCCGTCGCGACGTCGGCAACAGTTTCATCCGCGATCTGCTCTTCACCGGCCGCACAGTCAAAGCCGAGGCCGCGCATCAGGCCGGACTCGTGACGCACCTTGCCGGCGAAGGCTACGCGCTGCAGGTCGCCCGTTCCATGGCCCAGCAAATCACCAAGTTCGACTCCGAAGCCCGCGTCGCCGCCAAAAAATTCATCAAGCCCATCCCCTACCAGGAACTCCGTGAAGAGGTCGAACTCTTCTGCAAACTTTTCAACCGCCCTCAGGTTATGGAGAGCCTCCGCCGTTTCGTCGAGTCCGACGATCCGATGAAGCACCTCCCAGTGGCCCAGTCCTAGCCTGCTCCTCTGCATCTTTGTGCTCTCAGCGTTCTCCGTGGTGAAATCTTTTCCCTTCCACCTAGCCAAATGGCGGATGTCCCGAATTTCTGCCTCTGCCACTCTAATGATGGAGGTAGGAACATGTCATCCGAATGGGCAACACTTTCGAAAGAACTAGCCGAGACCACAGCGAAAGCCGGCGCGCATGCCGTCGCGGTTCACACTGAGTCGCGCGGATCGTCCAGCGGTGTAATCTGGCGCCCCGGCATCGTGGTAACTGCGGAGCACGCGCTGCAACGCGACGAAGATATTCAACTGACGCTGCCCGACGGCAGGGTTGCCTCCGCAAAACTAGTCGGCCGCGACGCTTCCACCGACATCGCCGTATTGAAATGCGAGCAAGCAAGCGTCGCTGTTCCCTCGTTCATCGACACAACCACGCTTAACGCCGGTAATGTCACGCTGGTTGTGGGGCGCACCCGCGCCAGCGGTCCGATCGCTGCGCTGGCGTTCGTCAGCATGGTTGCCGACGAGCGCCGCCTGTGGGGCGGCCTCACACTCTCACCCTACGTTCGTCTCGACGTCGCTCTACCTCATACCGCTGTCGGCGGCGCTGTGGTCGATTCCGAAGGCCGCGTCGCCGGCATCGCCACGCCGAAATTCGCTCCCGCTGGCGCACTCGCTCTGCCGGTGGCCACCGTGAATCGCGTCGTGGACGCGCTTCTGGCGCAAGGCCGCATTCCTCGTGGCTACCTCGGCGTCGGGCTGCAACCGATTCGTCTGCCCGAGAATATCCGCGATACGCTGCAACGCCGGGAAAAAACCGCCGCGATTGTGCTGGAAGTCGAGCCCGGCGGCCCCGCTCATAATGCCGGCGTGGTGATCGGCGACATTCTGATTTCGCTCGCCACCAAACCCGTCACTCGCCTCGAGGATGTCCAGGTGTATCTGCATGGTGAGAACATCGGCAAATCCGTTGCGGCCCTCTTTCTGCGCGGTGGCGCGCCGCGCGACGTCAACATCACGGTCGCTGAACGCCCCAACGGGAGGGAGTGAGATGAGCATCCGGGGACTCGGAGAGATTGCCGAACACGTGCGGCGTTCCACCGTACTTGTTCAGCCCGGTGGACGCGGCAGTGGCTCCGGCGTGATTTGGTCAGACGACGGATTGATCATCACCAATGCCCATGTTGTGCGCGGGCCACGTGCGAGAATTTCCCTTTGGGATGGCCGCGAATTTCAGGGCGAAGTCACAGCCAAAGATTCCCGCCGGGACCTTGCGGCCCTCCGCGTTGACGCAACGGGACTCGCGTCCGTAACCTCTCGAGACTCCTCGGAAGTTCGGGCCGGAGAAATTGCTCTTGCTGTAGGCAACCCGCTTGGCTTTCTGGGCGCGCTTACTACGGGTGTCGTCCACGCAGTTGGTCCGTTGCGGGGACTCGGCAACAGAAATTGGGTACAGTCCGATGTCCGGCTCGCGCCCGGAAATTCTGGCGGTCCGCTCACGGATGTGCAGGGCTGCGTTATTGGCATCAACTCCATGGTTGCGGGCCGCCTCGCGCTGGCCATCCCGAGCGACGACGTGCGCCGTTTTCTGCAGGGTCGGTCGGGTAGAAATTGGCTGGGCGTTACGCTTACGCCGGTTCGACTTCCTGGCGCCAGCCGGCAGGAAGTTGGCCTGCTCGTTCTTGGCATTGAGCCATCCGGTCCTGCTTCTTTGGCGTCGCTGTTGCCAGGAGATATTCTCCTTGGGTCCGAAAGGAAGGTCTTTCGTTCGGCCGACGATCTGGCCGATACGCTCGATGAGAACAGCGGAGACGTGTTACGCCTGACTTTCCTGCGCGGAGACTATACCCGCATACGCAAAGTCAGCGTGCAGCTCCGCGCCTGGAATAATCGTACGGGAGCCGCCGCGGCGTGATCCGCGTGCACATCGTCGCGGCCGCAGTCCGCGCCCGGCGCGCGCTGGAATCCCTGCTGCAAGCGCAAGGTTTCGAGGTTGTGGGCGCCTTCGCCGCGCTTAAAGACGCAGTGGACGAGTTCGGGGAAAAAGACCTCGACGCGATTGTCGTTGATGCAGGCGATCTCCCCGTTGAGGAACTCCTCGGATCATTGCAGGAAACCGGTGTTGCGCGCGAAACACCGGTAATCCTTTTGCTCTCTGACGCTACGTCCGGAGTAGTTTCCCAAGCCTTGCGTCTCGGTGTGCGTGGAATCCTCGCATCGTCGCCCGAGCCCCGGCAGCTCGCAGCCGCTCTCGAAGCCGTCGTTCGCGAGTTGGTCGTGCTCGGCTCCGAATCTGGCGCTCCGACGCGCCCCGCCGCCGGCCGTTCAACTCCTGTGGACGAATTGGCCGAGCCGCTCACTCCCCGTGAAAGGGAAGTGCTGCGACTGCTCGCATCCGGCCTGGGCAACAAGGAAATCGCCGCGAAATTGAAAATCTCCGAACACACCGCCAAATTCCACGTTGCTTCCATCCTCGGAAAACTTGGCGCCGCCTCCCGTGCCGAAGCAGTCTCCATCGGCATGCGCAATGGCCTGATCCTGCTGTAACCCTTGGCCCCACGGGATAGCGCTTCCTCTCTTGTTCTCTGTGCCCTCTGTGTTCTCCGTGGTGAAATCTTGCCTCTTCTTCTCGCTGCTGTTTTCCTTCCCGACCCGGGGATGATAAATTGAATGTGTATGCGCACCATCGAACAGACGACGCAGGAGATCCTGGATCTCGCCACTGTGCAATTCAAGGTCCCCGCAGGTTCCCTGGCGGCCGACGACGATTTTTACAAAAAACTCGGCATTGACAGCTTGCAGGCGCTCGAAATGCTCTCCCGCCTGGAAAATCATTTCCGCATCGAGCTGCCCGACTATGAAGTTCAGGGCGTCAGCGACTTCAAGACACTCGCCCAGCGCATCCAAGCCCGCCTCTGATGCTCGATTTGAAAAAATATAATTCCGTCGGCGAAGCGCTCCGCGATGCTTTGGAGACGTGGCCGACCGAAGTCTGCCTGATCGAATCGGACCGCGGCGAAGAAAAGCAGCGTCTCACCTACCGCAATTTCAAAGACAAATCCCAGCCGCTGGCGAAGTCGCTGCAGGATCTGGTCATCGGCCCCGGCGACCGCGTCGCCATCATCATGACCAATCAGTCCAAGTGGCTGATCTCCGCCTACGCGATTTTTTTCTGCGGCGCAACGCTGGTGCCTCTCGATTTCAAACTTAAGCCCGAAGAACAGTGGCAGCTCTTGAAGCATTCCGGCGCGAAAGTGCTGATCACCGAATACGGGATCTGGAGGCAGCTCTGCGTTTCTGCTGCGCGTGCCGCGACCGCAAATGTGAAGACCGTGCTGGTCACCGAGGCGCCGGAAGACGCCGAGCTGTCCGGAGCGGAACGCTGGGAAAAAGTTAAGGGAGCAAACCCGCCCGTGTTCGTTGCGCAAAAACGGCAGGACATCGCCTGCATCGTCTATTCCTCCGGTACCGGCGGCACTCCCAAGGGCTGCATGATGACGCACGAAAATTATCTCGAGCAGTGCGTCGCGCTGACTTCGCTCTATCCCTTCTGGCCCGGCGTGCGCTACCTCAGCATTCTTCCCACGAATCACGCTATCGATTTCATGGTCGGCTTTTTCGGGCCGTTTACCTGTGGAGCCGCCGTCGTCCATCTTCGCACGCTGCGACCGGAGTATGTCCGCGAAGCTTTTCCGAAATACGAGATCACTTACGTCAGCCTGGTGCCGCTGGTCCTGAAAAACTTGCAGAAAGGTTTGCAAGCCCGCTTCGACGCGCTTCCCGACTCCAAGCGCAAAGCGCTGGACGCCATCCGCAGCATCAATCGCGCGCTCACCAAAGACCGCCCGCGCCCCTGGCTCAGCCGCAAACTACTCGGCGAAGTCCACGCGGGCTTTGGAGGCAAGCTCGAAGCCATCATCGTCGGCGGCGCCTTTACCGAGCCGCAAACGCTGCAATTTTTTTACGATTTGGGAATTCCTGTTGCCAACGGCTACGGCCTTACGGAAGCCGGTACCGCTGTCACCGTCAACGATCTGAAACCATTCCGCGCGGACACCGTCGGCAAACCGCTGCCCGGCATGGAAGTGCAAATCCGCAATTCCGATAACGACGGCATCGGCGAAGTCACCGTCCGCAGCAAAACGGTCATGGCCGGCTATCTGAACGAGCCGCAACTCACCGCCGAAACCATCGTGGACGGCTGGCTGCGCACCGGCGACATGGGCCGCTTCGATTCCACCGGCCACCTGCAGCTTTTCGGCCGCAAGAAAAACATGATCGTCACCGAAGAAGGAAAAAACGTCTATGCTGAGGACGTCGAGCAAGCCTTCGAAGGTCTGCATGTGAAAGAGTTCTGCGTCTTTGCCGCCAACTTCATATGGCCGAAGCGCGCCATGGGGAATGAAAAGTTGCTTCTTGTAATTCACCTCGAGCACGGCCAGGCATTCACGCCCGAGCTCAAATCCGAAATTTCCGCGCGCAATGCCTGGCTGACGAATTACAAGCGCGTTCACGGCCTGGTGATCTATCAGGAGGATTTTCCGCTGACCGCTTCGCTCAAAATCAAGCGCAACGAACTGGCCCAGCGCCTCGCCGCGCTGGATCGAGAGCAATCCATTCTGCCGATTTAGGCCCGGAACATGTAGAATGCCCAATCCGGCTCAACTGTGAACGATAAATTTCTAGCCATTGTCAATCCGGCGGCGGGCGGAGGACGCTCCGCAAAGTTCGCCGGCGCGCAACTGGCCCGCCTCAAGGCGGAAGGGCTCCGCATCGACGCAATCGCCTCCATGTCTCCGGGCCACGCCGTGCAACTGGCGCGCGAAGCCTACGATCAGGGCTATCGCCGCTTTCTCGCTGTTGGAGGCGACGGCACCGCGCACGAAATCATCAATGGTATTTTTTCCCGCGAAGGCCAGCCCGACCGCGTCGAGCTAGGCTTTCTGCCAATGGGGACAGGTAATTCTTTCCTGCGCGATTTCACCAAAAAAGGAGCTGAATCATCCGTCGAAGCGTTGCTTGCCGGACGCAAGCGAGCGGTGGATGTACTCCGCCTCTGTCATACCACCGGCACGATCTTTTCCTTTAATCTCCTTAGCGTTGGCTTCACCGCCGATGTCGGGGCGCTTGCCAACCGCCGCTTCAAGGCTTTCGGGCATCTGGGGTATCTTTTCGGTGTGTTCGTGTGCGTCCTGCAGCTTAAGCGACGCGCCTTCAAGCTGCGGAGCGACGCCGAGAATTCCTGGGACGACCGCCGCTGCCTCTTCCTAACCTTTAACAACAGCAAATACACCGGCGGCACCATGATGATTGCTCCCACTGCCGATCCCACCGACGGCTTCATCGAGTTTGTTCGTTGGGGCCCCATCGGCCGCCTGGGCCTGCTGAAAATGCTGCCGCGCCTTTATGACGGCACCCACACGCAGCATCCGCTCTCCGAAACCCGTCGGGTCAAGCAGGTGCACTTTGCCCTCGACGAGCCCGTTGACGTGATGATCGACGGTGAAATCGTGACCGTCATCCTTCGGGGAATCGACGTCCTTCCCGGCGCGATGGATGTGTACGTATGAAGCGCCTCTGGGAAATCTTGGTCAGCGCGTTTCTCTGGGGCATGAGCTGGCTGCACTTCCTGATCGTCGTGCCTGTCCTGATCGCGCTAGCCGTCGTTCTCGATCCGCGCAAGCATGACTATCTCCAGCGAGGCCTTTGCCGCCGCATCGCCTTTTTCTCGGGCGCAAAAGTGGTCGCCAAGCAATCGCCCGGGTTCGACCCCGCGCGCACCTCTTTCTTCATGGTGAACCACGTCAACCTGTTCGATCCCTTCATCCTCTATTGTGCGATTCCGCAGCTGGTCCGCGGCTGGGAACTCGAATCCCACTTCCGCATCCCGGTGTACGGCTGGCTGATGAAGCGATTCGGCAACGTCCCCGTGCCCAGCATCCGCGGCCCCAAAGATCTGAAGCGTCTCTGGCGCCTCACCCAGGAGGCCATCAAGAGCGGAGTCAGCCTGATTATTTTTCCCGAAGCCAAGCGCACCCGAGACGGCCACATCAACGACTTCGAAGAAGGCGGCTTCCGACTTGCACAGCAATTGGGCGTGCCCATCGTCCCCGTCAGTCTCGTCGGCTCCTTCCATCATCTCCGCACCGGCCACTGGCTTCTCCGCCCCACGACCATCACCGTCCACATTCACGACACCATCGAAACCGCCGGCCTAACCAAGGAAGACATCCCCGCCCTGAAACAACGAGTCCGCGACGCCATCGCTCCCCCTGTCGAAGAGTCCCTCCTAAAAACGTAGAGCCCGCCATATGAGGCGGGCCGTTCCGAATTTCTTGATTCTTTCCTGTAGCGCTGGATTTTAAGCCAGCCTGTTAGGTTTGCTTTTTCTATCCTCGGTATTTCTCTTCACTGCCCACTGGACGCTGGCCGCCGCTCACGCGCCCTTAAGCCCCGGCAACACCCGCCCCGCGCGCGTCTCCTGCCACGTATAAAAAATCCTGTGAATCACAGTGATTGTCGAAATCACCGCGATCACCCACAGCACCTGCGCCATACGGTTGAACATCCCGCCGATAATCAGCAGCACCAGCCGTTCCGGGCGCTCCATGAAGCCCACCTTGCACAGCGGTATCAGCGATTCCGCCCGCGCCCGCGCGTAGCTCACCATCACCGAGCCCGCCGTCGCCACCGCAGCCAGAATCACATACGGCGTCCGCCCGCTCACGGAGTAATACACCAGCAGGCCCATGTACAGCGCCATGTCGGCATAGCGGTCCAGCGTCGAATCGTAAAACGCGCCGAATGCGGTCACGCGGTTCTGCCGCCGCGCCACCTGCCCGTCCAGCATGTCCAGGAATCCCGCGATGAAAATAATGATGGCGCCGGTGCGGAAATTCCCTACCGCGAAGCTCGCCGCCGCGCCGAAATTCACCACTAGCCCCAGAAATGTCAGCAGGTTGGGATTAATGCCTGTCGCCGCGATCGCGCCCACAATGCGGTCCAGCAGCCATTTTGAGCCGGTTCCAATTGCGCCTGTAACTGTCGCCATGTTTTAAGCCAATCGAAATGATACTTCACCCCGCCCCGTGAACCAAATCCCGCTGCTTTTTTGGCAATCGTGGAGTCAAGTGGTTCAGCCTTCGTCCACCACGCCGCTTGATTGCTCTCTCGGCAACTTACAGGGCCGAACTCCAGTGGATATCCGGCATAAACCTATATTATAGATGTAGCCGATCACCGAACTTGTTTCATTGCTCTCGGGCGGACCAGGAGACGACGCGAACCTTCGATGGAAATCTCAAGCCTAAAGTCTGGAAGCGGTGCCGCCCGTCGTCGATTCTGGTTGGCGATGTCCGGGTTTGCTATGGCGCTCGCGCTGATGCCCTTTTCCTACAAAGTCGAACGTCGGCTGGAGACTGCCGCTCACATCAGGGGCGGAGAATCCGAAAAAGTGGATAGGGAACTGGCGCAGCGTTTCCATTCTGTCTACGCCCACCGCCTGATTGTGGTGATCAGCGGTATTCCCAATCTCGATTCCGCAGAGAGCGCGGATACATTGGGCTTTCTTACTACTTCATTGCGCGGCGTGCCCGGCGTGTCGGGTGCAGTCTCGAGTCTTGATTGGCCGGATCCACTGTTCACTGGGAAAAATGGCGGTGGGTTAATCATCGTCGGGTTGGACCCGCACGATAAAGCTGTCGAGGCGTTGGTGCCGGTACTGAGGGCGAAAGCAGACTGGATGGAAGGTCAGCTCAGGTCACAATACCCCAATATCAATTTGGAGATTACGGGTGAAACACCGTTGACCTTTGACCTTCGCAAGGTCAGCGCCGATGACGTCAGGCATGCCGAAGAACGAGCGATGCCGGTAACGCTATTACTGCTGTTCCTGGCTTTCGGGAGCCTTGTGGCGGCTGTATTGCCGCTGGGGATTGGTGTCCTCTCCATCTCGATGGCGCTGGGTGCGGCTGCGCTGCTCGCGCACTATCTCCACCTGTCGATTCTGGTGCAGAATCTGGCGACGATGCTGGGTCTTGGCTTGGGCATCGACTACGCATTGCTGATCGTGAGCCGGTTTCGCGAGGCATTGGCCGAAGGATATGATCCCGGCCGGGCTGCTGATATTGCGGCCGCGCAAGCGGGGAAGACACTGCTGATCTCCGCCACGACGGTGGCGATCGGATTTTCCGCGCTGTTGACTGTGCCCATCAGCGAACTGCGTTCCATCGGGATAGCTGGCCTGCTGGTCACCGTTTTGAGCGTAATGTTGTGTACTTTCATTCTGCCCTGGGTGCTTGGCCTGCTCGGGCATCGCATCAATGCTGCCAGAGTGCGTCTTCCGAGCAGACAAATCAAACCGCCCGAAAGCCTCTGCGCCGCGAGTGAGCGCTGGGTACGGTGGGGCTGCCTCATAACAAACCGGCCCTGGACAGCTCTGCTTGTTGCCGGGGTTCCGCTATTGATCCTTGCACTTCAGGCAAGGAGAATCTCTCCCGGAATTCCTGACCACGATTCGCTCCCTGCCGCGGCCGAGTCGGTGCAAGCACTGCGAACGCTGCAGGCCATGGGGCGATCGGGTATCGTACAATCCCTCCGGGTGGTCCTGGAGCTGCCGCCGCAGACTCCGCCACTCTCGCCCGCTGGCTGGCTGGCCGTCAGCCGCTTGACGAAACGCTTCCAGAGCGATCCCAGAGCGGAAGAGATCTTGTCACTTCCAACTCTCACGGGAATGTCCGATACGGTGGATGCAGTCGACGATGTGCCGCAGGCAATCCGCGAAAGTTTTATTCGCAGCGATGGCCAGGCTACCTTGATTGAGTTGCTGCCCACCGCAAATCTTCCGCCCAATGAACAGATCCGATGGGTCCGAGAGGTGCGTTCTTCCGACGTCGCGGCGATAACCGGCGTGCCCGGCGCGGTGCTGCGCGTCGGCGGTATAGCCGCACTCGACGCGGATTATGACTCGGTCGTAAAAGCGCGGCTGAAGGGTGTAGTCCTCGGCGTTGTATTGGGAAGTTTGCTGGCGCTCCTGATCGGGTTGCGTTCCTTGTTCGCCGCTGTCAAAGCGATTTTGCTGAATCTGCTCTCAGTCGGCGCTTCATTCGGCGCGTTGGTTGTCGTTTTTCAAGAGGGCCACGGTAGCAAACTCTTCGGGCTCGACGGACCGACCGGCACCGTATACCCGATCGTGCCGATTCTCTCCTTCGCCATCGTCTTTGGATTGAGCATGGACTATGAGGTCTTCCTGGTCGCCCGTGTCCTGGAAGAACGGCGGCGCGGGCTGTGCGAGAAATCAGCGGTAATCGAAGGCCTCGCGCGCACGGCCGGTCTTATCACCAGCGCCGCGGCAATTATGATTGCCGTGTTTACCGCATTCACTTTGGGAGGATTTCTCGTCGTGCAAATGCTCGGCTTTACGCTCGCTGCGGCAGTGTTCATTGATGCGACTGTCGTGCGGATGATTGTCGGGCCGGCGCTGTTGAAACTGGCGGGCGACTGGAACTGGTGGCCGCTTGGCCTGTATGGGGCGCCAGCTGCTACTGAAAAGAAACCCATTCCATGACGGCGAACCTCTGGATGCTCCAGTGACGGCAGAGGGTCTTGCAACAACCTAAGTGACCGCTTCAGTTTATTTCGCTTTCTCGTCTTGGGCGCTGAACTGGCTGAGTTCAAAATCCTTGCGTGCGAGCTTTGCCTTCCCCGAGCCCCCTTCAATTACAAGCATGGAGGACCCGGGCTTGCCCTGCTGCTTTGCCTCCACTTGCGATGCAGACCAAAGGCCGCCGACCTGCCGCAGCCCAAAGTAAAGGAATTCCTTCTGCTGTCCCGTCCCGCGAACCGTCTTCACCACATGCACAGGAAACAAAATTCCGCGGTCAATCCAGGTTGTTACCGAATCATAGTAAGTCCGGTCTTGCGAGCCGGGCTTGCTCTTGAGGACAAAGCAATCTCTCGCGCCGTATTTCGCCGGCGGCAAGGATTCCTGATTTTTCCAAAAGAACTGGTTCTCCACCATGTCTTCATAGGAGAAGTCCGTTCCCAGCAGTGGGTCGTTCCAACGTTCGAATGGCAACACGCTGGCGGTCTTCTGGCCGGGAAGTGCCGCCTCGATGGTGACTTGCCCTGTCACGCTCATACGCAAAAGTAGGCTCGTCTTCTCTGAGCCTGGCCCGGAGATTTCGCACAGCAGGCGCAGGCCATCCGGGAACCAGTGGCCCTTGGCGACAAACTTGTAGTTTGTGCGCTTGCCATCGCCTTCCACGCGTGTGAGCCGCCCGCTCATGCGGTAGTCCAATTTCTCGATTCGCTCGCGCGAGGCAGTCAGCGCCGGGTCCTGGTCGGGCTTCGCCGCAGAGGCCCGCGATGGATGCACCAGCGAGAACAGCACGAGCAAAGCGATGGCCCCCGGAATCGCCCCGAGGATGCAATTCCCCCATCTGGCCTGAGGATACCGGCCAAACTTGCGGCTGCGAGAAAACATTGCGGTGTGTCGTGGGAAGGTCATAGCTCTATGTATACAGGCAAAGTCCCTATAGGGCTACCTGGGAACTATGCCCGAGCCCGTTTCATGAATAGCATGTTCGTCCAGTGCTTCCACCGTTTTGGCAATGTCTTCTTCTGTCGTGCGCGGATTGATGGTGCAGAGACGCAACACGGTTTGCCCGCGCAGTTCTGTGGTCAGCACTAGAGCAAAGCCTTGTTCCTGCATTCGCGCCGCAATCGCACGGTTCAGGGCATCGATTCGCCGTGCGCTTATCGCTGAACCATCTTGTTGCCCCTTCGGCACATAGCGGAACGTCACCACAGCCATTTGCGCGTTCGAGGTGACCTCCCAATTGGCGCGCGCCCGCAGTTCCTTCTCCGCGAACTCTGCCAGATAAAATGTCCGCTCCAGCGCCGCCGCAAATGCATCCGCACCGAACACCTGCAGAGACATCCACAGCTTCAGCGCGCGGAAGGGTCGCGTCAGCTCCGGCGAATAGTCCCACAGGTTCACTTCTTCTTCGCCGCCCCTCGCGTCTTGCAGATATTCCGCTTCATCCTCGCGCACATGGAACGCATGCCGCAGCGTCGCGCGGTTCCGCACCATCAGCAGGGCGCAATCAAACGGCTGGAAGAGCCACTTGTGCGGGTCCAGCGTGAACGAGTCCGCGCGTTCGATCCCGCTTAGCAACTTCCTGCCCCGATTGCAAAAGAGCGCCGCCGCTCCGTAGGCGCCATCCGCGTGCAGCCAGACCTTTTCTTCCGCGCAAATCTCCGCTAACTCCACCATCGGATCGATTGCGCCTGTATTCGTCGTCGCGGCATTCGCAATCACGCAAAATGGAGCAAGCCCCGCCGCGCGATCCTCTCGAATCGCCCGCCGCACCTCTTCCGGCCTCACCTGAAACGCCGCGTCCGATTCCAGCCGCCGAAACTGATTCTTCTGCCAGCCCAAAATTCGCATCGCTCGCAAGAGCGACGAATGCGTCTGATCCGATCCGTACACCACCGCCCGCGAAAATTGCTCCGGCTTCAGCACCGCATCGCGCGCCGTCACCAGCGCCGACAGATTCGCCAGCGACCCGCCGCTCAAGAAAATCCCTCCTGCCGTTTCTGGATACCCCGCCAGCTTCCGGATCCAGTCGAGCGTCACCAACTCCACCATTGCCGGGCCAGAGCCCTCCAACCAGCTCCCCGCAAAAATGTTGTAGCCGGTGCGGAGAAAATCCGCGAACGCCCCCACCAGGTTGCTCGGTCCCGGCACAAACGCAAAAAACCGAGGATGCGTCTCGTGGTTCGTGCTCGAAAAAACACTTTTCTCGACCCGCTCCAGCACCACCAGTGGATCGCTGCCGCGCGCCGGCAACTCTTCCCAAATCGCCGCGCGCAACGCCGCCGCGCTCTCCACCTTCACCACCGGCAGCGACGCTACCCGCGCCTGGTACTCCACCAGATGCTCTACAAGCGCGTGCCCCAGTTCCCGCGCCTTTTCCTGTGAAAGCTCCAACAACGCGTCCAAATTTTTCATACAGGCCATATTAGCAGCAGCGCGGCCAGTTTTCGGGTTGACGCCATCACGCGCAATTCGTAAATTGGTTAAACCATCGGGGGAACATGAATTCATTCTATTCCGCACGTCGCGATTTTCTGCAACTTCTTGGAGGCACCGCAAGCGCAGCCTGGCTCACCGCCAACTGGCCCGCGCTGGTTTCCGCCGCCGAACACGCCCACCAAGCCGCCAAGTCCGGCACTCCCGCGCTCGAAATTTTCACTGCTGACCAGGCGCGCGAAGTCGAAGCCCTCGCCGCCTGCATCATCCCCTCCGATGAAACCGCCGGCGCGCGCGAAGCCGGCGTCGTCTATTTCATCGATCGCGCCTTGAAGACTTTTTTCAGCGAAGCGTTGCCCGTCTATCAAAAAGGCCTCGAAGCCGTGCAGAAAACCACCGCCGAGCTTTTTCCCGGCATTGCCCGCTTCTCCGCCGCCACCGAAGAACAGAAACTGAAAATTTTCTCGCACATCGTGCAGGAGTCCGAACGGCCGGAAAGCGGCGCTCGCCGCCTGGCCCCCGGCGCCTCTCCGGATTTCTTCCAGACCCTGCGCATCCATACCATTTTCGGATTCCTCGTCGACCCGGAGGGCGGCGGCAACCGCGACTTCGTGGGCTGGAAAGCGATCGGCCGCGACCCGTCCCATAGCTTTTCCGCGCCGTTCGGCTTCTACGACAAGGACTATCCCGGCTGGCAACCTGTGTCCGGCGAAACGGAGAAAAAATGAGCCGGCCCATGGTCACTTATAAACCCTCCGACGAAGTGGATTTCGTCATCGTCGGCTCCGGCGCGGCCGGCGGCGTCCTGGCAAAAGAACTTTCCACCAACGGCTTCCGCGTCGTCGTCCTCGAACAAGGTGAATATCTCCGTGAAAAAGATTTCACCCACGACGAAACGAAAATCTTCGTCCAAAGTCTGCTCACCAACAAGGTCAACACCCATCCCATCACTTTTCGCAAATCGGCGAGCGAAACCGCCCGGAAACAGCAGTCTGTTCTCTATGGCAGTTGCGTCGGCGGCAGCAGCGTTCACTTCACCGCCAACTTCTGGCGCTTCCACGAAATTGATTTCAAGGAGCACAGCAAGGTCGGCGACATTCCGGGCGCGAACTTTGCCGATTGGCCGATCTCGTATGCCGACCTCGAGCCCTACTACACCAAGGTTGAGTGGGAAGTCGGCGTCTCCGGCCTCGCCGGCTCCAGCCCATTCGATCCGCCGCGCTCCAAGCCCTATCCGATGCCTCCGCTTCCGGTGAAGGGAAACGGCGTCATCTTCGAGCGTGGTTGCCGCAAGCTCGGCTATCACGCTTATCCCGCGCCGATGGCGATCCTCTCGCAACCTCGCGCCGGCCGTGCCGCGTGCATGAACTGCGGCTTCTGCCTCGGCTTCGGTTGCGAAGTCGGCGCGAAGTCCACTTCGCTCTCCAGCGTAATTCCCATGGCCGAAAAAACCGGCCGCTGCGAAATTCGCCCCAACTGTTACGTCAGCCGCATCGAGACCGACAAGAACGGCCGCGCGGTCGGCGCCGTCTATTTCGATGCCCAGCGCAACAGCCACCTGCAAAAAGCCAAGGCCGTGATTCTTGCAGCCAACGGCGCAGAAACTCCGCGGCTACTGCTGCTCTCCGCTTCGAACCAGTTTCCCGCCGGACTCGCCAATTCCAGCGGCTATGTTGGCAAGAATTTCATGCCCAACAGCAGCGCGCTCGCCTACGGCACTTTCGACGAGCAGTTGAACGATTACAAAGGCCCCGCCGTCAGCCGCATCATGCACGATTTCTACGAGCTCGATCCAAAGCTCGGCCTTTACGGTGGCGGCGGATTGGATGCCCGATTCGACTTCACGCCCATCAGCTTTGCGCTAAACGGGCTTCCTCCGGACACCCCGAAATGGGGAACCGGTTTCAAACAAGCGCTGGCCCACAATTTCACACGCACGATGCAGATTTTCTGCCATGGCACTTCGCTCCCCGTTGAGTCCAATTGCTTTTCCCTCGATCCTGACGTCAAAGACGCCTGGGGGCTTCCCGCGCTCCGCATGACGTTCCGGGATCACCCGAACGATTTGAAAATGATGGAGTGGATGAGAGCGCGCGCCATGGAAATTCTTGACGCGGCCGGCGCGAAAACCAAATGGAGCTTTCCGGTCGAGGAGCAGCAGTTTGCCGTGCACCTGCTGGGCACATGCCGCATGGGCGATGATCCAAAAAAATCAGTAATCAATTCCGACCATCGCACCCACGACGTTAAAAACCTTTTCCTCTGCGACGGCAGCAGCCTGGTCACTTCCGGCCGCGGCCAGCCGACCATGACCATTCAGGCGCTCGCCTACCGCGCCGCGGACCGCATCACCGCGCTCGCCAAGCGCGGCGAAATTTCCGCGTAGCCTGGGAAGATCCACCTTTGAGTGCGGCAGCGGAGTTGCCGCTTTTTGGGCGTGAACCCCTGCCGCCTAATTCGAATTCGCCTCCGCCTTTGCGCCGTAAAAGCGGGAGCTATGCTCCCGCACTCAAAACTCTCCCAAACCACCTTGCACATTCTCCAATTTCCTGCACAATCAATCCCTGCACATTTCACAGGAGATTCACGGATGACCTTCATTACCCCGCGACAAGTTTGCAGAGCGGCTATTCTTCTACTCGGCGCTTTTCTCACGAACTCGTTCTTAACTCTCGCCCAGGAACCGCCTGCCCCCAAGACCGCCGCCCAGCAGTTCAAAAATGTTCAAGTCCTCAAGGACATTCCTGCGGACCAGCTGATCCCCACCATGCAATTCATCTCCGGAGCCCTGGGCGTCGATTGCGAGTTCTGCCACCTTGAGCACGATAGGGACAAGGACGACAAAAAGGAAAAGCAGACCGCGCGAAAAATGATCGAGATGGAACTTGCCATCAACAAGTCCCATTTCAAGAACGAAATCGAGGTCACCTGCTACACCTGCCATCGTGGCTCGCCGCATCCTGTCGGCGTTCCCATTCTTGCCGTCAACGCCGCTAAAATGCCCGAGCGCGAGCACCACGAAATCAGCGCCCAGGAAACCTTGCCCTCCGCCGAGCAGATTCTCGACAAATATTTGGCTGCGGCCGGAGGCGCCGAAGCCTTTCACAAATTCAAAACGCGCGTGCAGAAGGGAACTGTGGACACCGGCGGCGAGCAGTATCCGATCGAAATTTATTCCGAAGGCCCGGAGAAGCGCCTCTCCATCTCTCACGCATCATTCGGCGAAAGCGTCACGGCCTTCAACGGCCAGGCCGGCTGGCTTAGCACGCCCCGCGGCGTCCATCCGATGAGTCCAAGCGAGCGCCAGTCTGCCCGCATCGATGCGCAACTATATTTCCCAGTGCGGCTCCGCGAGCTTTATCAGGAGTTCAAAGTCCTTCCCGGGGAAACCATCGACGGCCACGCCACGTTTCTCGTCACCGCTAGCGGCGCCAACACTCCTCCCCTGCGTCTCTACTTCGACCAGCAGAGTGGTCTACTGCTCCGCCTTGTCCGGTACACCGAAACGCCGCTAGGCCGCAATCCCCTCGAAGTCGACTACGCCGACTATCGCGACGCCGGCGGTCTCAAAATTCCCTACCAGTGGACGTTGACCCGCACCAACGGCAGCTTCACCATCCGCATTGCCTCCGTCCAGCAAAACGTGCCAATCGACGAGAAACTTTTTGTCATGCCCACAATCCCGGAAGCTCCCCATCCTTAAATCCTCCGCAAAAAAAAATAGGGCCGAAGCTTTCTTCGGCCCATGTAACGGCCCCGACCCGGTCGGGAGCGCGTTTTGACTCAAAACTTAAAAATCAGTCCCCCCACAAAATTTCCCCTGTTCAGGAAATTCGCCACCTTCGCGTTGTAACAGAACCCGAATGGGTCGCAATACACACCGTACGAAGAACTGCCGTACGTCGGCAGATACCGGATGTCTCCTCGCAAGCCGAAATGCCGACTCAAATAATATTTCACGCCTCCGCCCAGGCTGTAACTGAACTCCGTCCGGTTCGGATTTCCACCGCCATTAGAATCGTGCGTGAAGCCCACGCTCGCCGCCGCGTAAGGGCGCAACCTGTGGCTGCTGTCGCGGAACGTATATTGAAATCCAAACTGATATTGATCGATGTCCGAGTTGTACGCCTTGAAGTACGTTCCATCGATGATCTGGCGCGCGCTGTAGGAAGTGTTGTTGCGGTCCCACATGAATTCGGTCTGAAAATTCTCCGTCAGGTTATAGCCCAAAAACGTTCCGTAAGAAGTGGCCTCATTCACTCGCAGCTTGTCGATCGGATTGGTGATCGGGCCGGTGGAACTCAGGTTCACCGGATACGACCCGCTCGTTTCGTAGCCCACAAACGGTGAGACTTCAAATCGTCCCTGCGCGCTGGTCGAAACACTCCCCGCTGTGAAAAACGTCAACAGCCCAAAACAAACTGTTCGATAGTTCATGCTGATGCCGCTCCTTAAAATAAATTGTGCCGGACCTCGCACGCCACCAACACATAAAGGTCCTGCCGATGATCAGTTCAGGGGAATCATACGCTGGATACCCCGAGACCATTTACCCCCGCGGCGTGCAACGGCAGACACTGCTCCAGAAGGGGTCTGCGATCCCCTGGTACTAACCCCAAGTCGCGCCTGAAGTTTCGCGGAACCGAGGCCCACACCTCTCCTTCATGTCTATTGGATGGAATCACTTACCGAGGAGTCGCGTTGGCCTTGGCCACCAGCCGATCGAACTTTTTAAATGGAGATAACGGTTCCCACCCAACCCGCGATCTGTAAGCCGCGCTATTCTTTCTTCTTCTCGCTCGCTTCCTTGCCGCCTTCTCCCTCGGCTTTTTCTCCACCCGCGGCCTCGATCGCCGGCTTTTTCTCCAGATACTGCACGATCAGAGAGATTCGCCGGTTCGAAGGATCCAGCGGCGCATCCGCTTTCCGCAATCGCTGATCCGCAAATCCGCGCACCTGCGTCACCTGGTCTTCCCGAATTCCGTTCATCTGCATCAGCCGACGCGCCGCATTTGCCCGGTCCGCCGAAAGTTCCCAGTTGCCGTACGCCGCTCCTGCCGGGTACGGTTTCGAATCCGTGTGCCCCTCCATCGCGATGTGGTTCGGCAGCTTGCCCAGCTCCTGCGCCAGCATCTTCAACAGGTCGCCTCCGTCTCCACTCATCCGTGCACTGCCGCTGTCGAAAAATGTGCCCGCCGCCGATTCCGTCAACTCAATGCGCAAACCTTCGTTGGTTACCGTCATATCGATATGATTTTGTAGCTTGTCGAATTTCGGCACTTCGCGGATGGATTTCTGCAGTTGTTCCTTCAACTGCTCCATGTTGTCCTTGTTCACCACGAAGTTTTCGCCGGCGCCGACCATATCGGTGCCGACCATCTTGGAAGTTCCGGTCGGGTCCTTGAAATATCCCCCCACCGCTTTCTGGACCTTGACGCTGCTGTTCAGCAGCCAAAGCACGATGAACAACGCCATCATCGCAGTCACAAAATCCGCGTACGCCACCTTCCACGCTCCGCCGTGGTGGCCGCCGTGGATGACTTTCTTCTTGATAATGATTGGTGGTGGTCCGGGCATCGCTATGCCGGTTTCTCAGCGGGAGGTGCAGCGGGTGCGTCGCCGCCCTTGTCCTTGATGTATTTTTCCGTTTCTTGAAACGTCGGCCGCACGTTGCCTGGAATCGACCGCCGCCCGAACTCCACCGCAACCGTTGGCGGCGATCCCTTTATAAAGCTGACGATGATCACCCGCAGAACCTGATAGTAGGCGTGCTCCTCTTCTGTCGCCTTCAGCATGTTCGCCGCTATCGGTCCCAGGAACCCGTAGCAGAGCAGAATGCCCAGAAACGTTCCCACCAATGCCGCTGCCACCTTATGCCCGATCTCTTCCGGCGGACCACCCAGGGCCCCATGGTGATCACCACGCCCAGCACCGCCGCCACAATTCCCAGCCCCGGCAGGGCATCCGCCATCGTCGAAAGGGCCGCGACGGGCTGCGACGCATCGTGATGGTGTGTATCCATGTCACTTTCGATCATCTGGTCTACATCGAACGGCTCAATCCCTCCGCCCGCCGCCATGCGAATCGTGTCGCACACAAACGGCAGCGCGTGGTGGTCTTTCAAGAATTTCGGGTATTTCGAAAGTACCGGACTCTGCTCGGGATTGTCGCTGTCCGCCTCCAACGCCATCAACCCTTCCTTGCGCGCCCGCGAAAACAGCTCGTACAGCATCTTCAGACTTTCCAGGTACTGCGCTTTCCCATATTTCGAACTCCCGAACGTTCCCAAAACTCCCGCGATAATTTTCTTCAGAATATAAAGCGGGTTGGCGATCAACACCGTCCCCAGCGCGGCGCCACCGATGATCACCAGTTCCGCCGGCTGAAGCAGCACGCGAATATTCCCGTGCTCCATCAGGTAGCCGCCCAGAATGGCCCCGATCACCACCACGATCCCAATGATCACGAACATGTCAAACGCCCCTCGCCTGGCCGCCGCAATTTAGTGTGCAACCACCACAATCTGGTTCCCGCCGCCGTCGCTGCTCTTTCGCAACCCTTCTTCCGCGCGGCCCACGATTCCACCCGACGTATCCATGTCCTGCACCTGTGTCGCTCCGATGGAAATGGTTGCACCCCACGTGTCTCCCCACCAACTCACCTGTGCGCGTTGCGTCATCTTTCGCAACCGTTCTCCCACTCTCGCCACGTCGCTCTCGTTGCATTCCGTCAGCACCGCCAGGAATTCCTGCTCCCGCCATCGTCCCAGGAAGTCCGTGGGCCGCAGCGCGCTCTGCAGCGTTTGTGCCACCACGTTCAGTGTGGCGTCCACCGCCGCCTGCCCGAATCGTTCTCGAATCTTCGCGGCTCCATCGATCGAGATGCACATCGCACAGAACGGCACCGGATACACCTTATGCAGGCTCAGCGCCTCCTGCAGGTGCGCCAGAATCATGCTGTGATTCAGGATCCCCGTCAGTTGGTCCATGGCCCCCGCGACCGCCAGTTTGTCGTGCCGCCGGTCGGTCGCCGTCCGGGCGATCATCTCCTCGAAAAGTTCCGCCGCTCCATGCATCCGCCCGTCATCTCCACGCAGCGGCACCGTCCGCACATGCACGCCCACCGACTGGCCGGACTTCTTCCGCAGCGACGCCTGCACTGTCAAGCATTTTCCGTCCCGCATCGTCTCCAGCAACGGGATTGCGCTTCCCTCCAACGGATTGTTTTCCGCATCCGCGTGCTCCAGGAACGCGTCTGTGCACAAATGGCCCAGCACGTCTTGCCGTAGATAGCCGGTTACACGTTCAGCCCCGTCGTTCCACAAGATCACTTTTCCTTCGCGATCCACTGCGCACACCGCCACCGGCAGCGAATCCAGAACCATCCTGTAGAGTTCCTGGCTTCCCAATTCCGCCATAATTGTCCTGACACAACTCCCCAAACCTCTAAGGCACGCCAGATTCCACGGTTAAAAAGATGAGAACCAACTTAACTTCTTTATTTTTTGTCGAAGAAATGAAATATCCGCGGGGACGAGTTCCACTGTGGCGGAGGGAGTTCAATTTCGGAACGCCCTTCCGACCGCTTCGGATTAGAGCGTCGTCTGGGGATCGTTACATTGGGCTGGGTGAACGGAGTTTCGCACTGCCGGCAAATAGCGGGACGGGTGTAAGATTGGCAGCGTTTTCTATGCAAGAAGGATTTGGACTTGAAGACCCAAGGGATTGCCTTCGTATCCGTGGTCTTGCTGGCGACGCTCGGCATCTGCCGGGGCACAGGGCGAGATCTTTCTCCGCAAGCGGCAGAATCCCGGTGGACTCTGGTATGGAGCGATGAATTTAACGGCCCCGACGGTTCTCGTCCCGACGCAGCAAAGTGGAAATTCGAGGTCGGCGGCAACGGGTGGGGCAATCAAGAACTCCAGTACTACACCACCCGGCCCGAAAATTCCTTCATTCGCGGCGGCAACCTTGTGATTCAGACACTGCAGGAAAACTTTGCCGGCCCCGACCGCGTGGCGCGCAATTACACGTCCGCGCGAATGACGACACAAGGGCTTTTCGAGCAAGCCTACGGGCGTTTCGAAGCGCGCGTCAAGATTCCGCGCGGACAAGGCATTTGGCCGGCGTTCTGGCTTCTCGGAAATGACTTCGGGAAGGTCGGATGGCCCGCCTGCGGCGAGATCGACATCATGGAGAATATCGGGAAAGAGCCATCAACAATACATGGCTCGATGCACGGACCCGGATATTCGGGCGACTTCGACTTCACATCGGTGTACAAGCTCCCCGGCGGCGTCAATTTCTTCGACGACTTCCACGTGTTCGCCATCGAATGGGAACCGGGAACCGTTCGTTTCTACGTTGACCAGGAACTCTATTCGACGTTCACGCCATCCCGGCTTCCCGCTGGAAGGAAATGGGTTTTCGACCATCCATTCTTTATCGTATTGAACGTCGCTGTCGGTGGCCTTTGGCCCGGTCTCCCGGACTCAACCACTGTTTTCCCACAGGCCATGCTCGTGGACTACGTCCGCGTCTACAAAGCGCATTAACCCGGTCGCGTCGGGTGCCTGGGTGGGCTTGAACCACCGACCCCGCCCTTATCAGCGTAGCGTGGTAGGTTTTACAACAACTTACAAGACCGCGGGGAGTGCCAAACTGCACGGAAGTCTTAATAAGACAGCGCACTTTGTGGGTTGGGTTGTGGGTTGGAAAAAGTCCACGGACTCCGATGCGGCCGCCACCGGGTGGGAATGGGCCTATACTGCAAGCACTATGGAAAAACTTCAAGCATTTCAAGCCGCCGCTTCCGAAGGCGGGTTCGTGGCGACCGGAGAATCCGAGGGAGGCACGGTCCTGTGGCTGAGGAAAGCGACTGTCGATGCCGAAGATCGCATTTGCCTCGACAGCCTGACGAACAGTGCGACCGTATACTGGGCGACGATTCCGTGGAAGATAAACTCGAAGACGTTTCGCGAAGCATCCGAGTTGCGCGCGTGGATTCTGTCCAGGCCACCCGTTGAGGCGCAATTATGACGAACCACGAGGTTCTCTTGCGGCTCTCCGTCAACCAGCACGACGACATGGCAGTGGCGTCGCTGCACGATAATAACGCGAAAATCATCCGTACCACAGTGATCCGCTATTTCGGAACGGGGACGGTACCAGACAACGTTGAGGGCACGCTGATGCAGCGCATGGCCGACCACGCACGCTCATACGAACGATCCGAAGACCCAGACGCTTGGCTGGCGCGTTGCGCCAACACGGAGTGCGACCGCTTGCGCAACGAAGCGATTCGGGACAAGGCGAATAAAGATTAGACTCCCCGCTCTCATCGAGCAAAACAGTAAAGACGGAGAAAGGCTTTTCGGAGCACGTTCACTTTAGAGATTCCTGCCAAACTGCTGTCATCGTAAGGCAATCGCACGCCGATTGCCGTGCAGGCAAACCACACAATACTCAAGCGACTCCTGTACCTCCCGCGCGAACATTCTTCACTCTTGGTCTTTTGGACACCAGTCTGCAGGCTGGGTTGGAACCGGCATCCAGACGGGATAGACTTAAGCTCCCTTCCTAGACAACCGGCATAAGTTTCCGGGCCGACCCCTTTCGGCCTCTTGGAACTCTGTCTTGCCTAATATCTCCGCCCACAATCTGGACTCTGATGAAGACGAAGTCTCTTATAAATCGCAGGGTGCAAGTCGCCTTCGGGGCCGCCATTCTCACCATGGTCGTCGTGGGCACGCTCTCTTATCACGCTTTGGTCGTATCCAGTGAACTTGAGCAGTGGGTGAGGCACACGCACGAGGTTATTGAAAACCTCGAGAGGCTGATGTCGGCACTGCAGAATGTCCAATCCAGCTTTCGCGGAATGGTAATAACCGGCAAGGAATCCTACCTTCACTCCTATCATGCCAACATCGCAAGCGCTGAACAGTACGACTTAACCATCCGCAGATTAACGGTGGATAACCCCTTACAACAGCAGCGTCTTCCGGCTCTCGAAAAGCTGGCTGCGCAGTTGATTCGATTTAGCGACGGGGTCATCAGCCTGCGCCAGACCAAGGGAATGCAAGCGGCGGCGGAGACCATTGGCGAAGGAACGGGCCAAAGGCTCATGGATGAATTTCAAGTGGGAATTCGCGACATGCAGGACGAGGAGCTGCGATTGCTGGCGGTACGTAGTGTTGGGGCGAGACGGCGAATGGCTCAGGCCAAGACGGCGCTGGTTTTTAGCAGCCTCATGGGATTGTTTGCCGCCACCTTCGCGGTCTGGAGCGTGCGGCGCGAGAGTTCCGGCCGAGCGCTCGTGGTAGAGAAGCTCCGGGAGAGCGAGGAAAAATATCGCTCGCTCATTGATGGCGTTCAGGACTATGCCATTTTCACGCTCGATCCTGGCGGGAAGGTGATCAGTTGGAATGCCGGTGCAGAACGCATCAAGGGCTACAAAGCCGAGGAGATCATCGGCCAGGACTTTTCCCGCTTTTATCTGCAGACGGATATCGATGAAGGCAAGCCGGAAAAAGAGCTGCATCTCGCGGCCACAAGCGGCCGGTCAGAACTAGAGCATTGGCGCGTGCGTAAAGACGGATCACGGTTTTGGGCCAATGTCGTCCTCACCGCGGCACGCGACTCTTCCGGGCTTCTGGTGGGCTTCTCCGAGATCAGCCAGGACATCAGCGAACGCAAGAAATCCGAGGAGCATTTGATCGAGAAGGTAGCGGAGCTGAAGCGCTCCAATGACGACCTGGAGAAATTTGCCTCGGTGGCTTCGCACGATCTTCAGGAGCCATTGCGCATGGTGGCCAGTTTCACGCAATTGCTGGCCAAACGGTACAAGGGCCGGCTGGACTCCGATGCGGATGAATTCATCGGCTACGCGGTGGATGGGTCCAACCGCATGCAAAGCCTGATCAAGGATCTGCTGACGTATTCACGCGCAGGGAGCAACGGAAAGATACTGCGGGAGATTTCGAGTGCAGACGCGCTCAAAACAGCGCTTACCGGTTTACGAGCAACAATCGTGGAAAGCGGCGCGGAGGTCACGCAGGAGGGGCTGCCCGCGCTCACCACAGACGATGGGCAGTTGGCGCTGGTGTTCCAGAACCTGGTGGGAAACGCCATCAAGTACCGCAGTGCCGAAGTGCCACGGATACATGTCTCGGCCACGAAGAACGGCGGCAACGAATGGATTTTTTCGGTACGAGACAACGGGATGGGCATCGAGCCGCAGTACTTTGAACGGATCTTCGTCCTTTTCCAGCGATTGCACGGGCAAACGGAGTTCAAGGGGAGCGGAATCGGGCTGGCCATTTGCAAGAAGATTCTGGAGCGGTTGGGCGGGAGAATCTGGGTGGAGTCGCAGCTCACAAAGGGCTCGACCTTCTGTTTCGCCCTGCCGGCAAGGGATGGGGAAGGATGAAATCGCCTGGCAACGGAACGATCCCGGGCGAAGTTTCTTCTTCGGTCCGCTGCGCTAAAGCGTTCGCCCTTCTTCCCGCCGTCAGTTTGTTAGCGGCCTGGTTCGCTGGACGAGATCCACGCCAGTTGGCCGGTGTCGCGGGTCCGAGCAAGTTCGAGGTGTTGTGATGGAATTCCTGAAATGGCTATCCACGCCTGGCGACTTCATGCCACACGGTTACTGCTACAACTGGGTGCCGGGGCTTGTCTGGTTGCACGTGATCTCCGATTCCCTAATTTTCCTCGCGTACATGACCATCCCGTTCACCCTGATCCATATTGCGCGGCGACGGAAGGATCTGCCCTTCAACTGGATGTTCGTGTGCTTTGGCGTATTCATCGTGGCTTGCGGCCTGACGCACGCGATGGAGGTGTGGAACCTTTGGCATGCGACGTACTGGCTGGCGGGTGGGGTGAAGGTGGTGACGGCGGTGGCGTCGATTGGAACGGCGATACTTCTGGTGCAGCTTGTGCCACGCGTACTCAAGATTCCGAGCGTTAATGCTCTGCATGACGTCAACGAGACGCTGACGTCGCAGGGTGCGGCTGTGCGCGCCAGCGAAGCGAAGTTCCGCGGGATTCTGGAGTCGGCGCCGGAT
>Ga0210407_10000344_pt1 | contig 54882 bp, 43 predicted proteins | sample IncBWC27MmetaG_FD_150860 | JGI IMG/M metagenome (GOLD analysis project Ga0210407, IMG submission 150860) | Forest soil microbial communities from Barre Woods Harvard Forest LTER site, Petersham, Massachusetts, United States - Inc-BW-C-27-M | ecosystem: Environmental > Terrestrial > Soil >...
GGATTTAAAAGCAGCGTGTACTTTGATCGGATCGTGTCCGCCCAGCCGCAGGCGCGAAAGCTGGTCGTCGGAAAGGTGCTCGACCATGCGCAGAAGGCGGGGATCGCTTCCGAATAAGTTTTGGCGGAAATAGGCTCCGCTCTCAACAAAGAATTTCTGATACTGACCGTCGGTGATTTCGCCCAGGCGTTTAACCAGTAACCCGTCGGGATCGTTCTGGAAGAGGCTGTCCCAGTCGGTGCCCCAGATGACTTTGATGACGTTCCATCCGGCGCCGCGGAAGATGGCTTCGAGTTCCTGAATAATTTTTCCGTTGCCGCGCACCGGGCCGTCGAGCCGCTGCAGGTTGCAGTTAATCACCCAGATCAGATTGTCGAGCTTCTCGCGCGAGGCCAGAGTGATCGAGCCTAAAGACTCGGGCTCGTCCATTTCGCCGTCGCCGAGGAAGGCCCAAACTTTACCGCCGGTGCTGGCCTTGAGGCCGCGATTCTCCAGATACTTGATGAACCGCGCGTGGTAAATGGACTGGATAGGCCCCAGACCCATGCTGACGGTAGGGAACTCCCAGAAATCGGGCATCAGCCAGGGATGGGGATAAGACGAAAGGCCTCCACCGGGTTTCAACTCGCGGCGGAAATTCTCCAGTTTTTCTTTGGACAGGCGTCCTTCCAGAAATGCCCGCGAATACATTCCCGGGGCCGCGTGGCCCTGGTAGTAGACAATGTCGCGATCGCCGTTCTCGGTGCGGGCCTGGAAAAAGTGATTGAATGCTACTTCATAGAGCGTGGCTGCGGAAGCGAAAGTCGAAATGTGTCCGCCGATGCCGTTCTCTTCTTTGTTGGCCCGGACCACCATGGCCATGGCGTTCCAGCGCACCAGGCTCTTAATGCGGCGTTCCATGTCCTGGCTTCCCGGGAACGGCGCCTGAGCGCGGACGGAAATTGTGTTCTGATACGGCGTGGTCGCGGTAAAAGGTAGGTTGACTCCGGCGACCCGGCGCGCATGTAGCGAAAGCTGCTGCAAGAGCCGTCCGGCGCGGACCGGGCCGCCGCGGGCCAGCACGTAGTCGAGCGAATCCATCCATTCGCGAGTTTCCAGTACCTCCAGTCCGTCGTTGTTTCGCGGTGTTTCCGCGTTTTTCGGATTTTCCGGGGCTGGTTTCGGTTCTACGATTACCGGGGTCTGTGCCAAGTCTGCCTTCTCCGCGCTCTGGTTGGGAACCTTCCATCATAAAAGATTATTGGAAATGCTGCTACCGGCCGTGCGAGGTTTAATCGCTGAGAATTTCATGCGCCGCGTCGGTTTCCCCGCACATCAAAGCATAAGCGATATCATTATCATCGTTATTTCGTGATGGCGCTCACCTTACCAGGTGACAGTGCGCACCGCGGTCAGCCGTTGGGACTTCAGACTTAAAGGGTACGAATATTTGCAGGATTCGAAGCGGTTTGCCGTGATCGATCACTCTTTTGACGAATTTAACGATAGCAAATCAGGAGGTAATTGCCATGCCTAAAAAGAACGTTTCCGGAACCCACGGCGTGCTCTCTGCCGAACCGCGGGTTCATCAAAGTTCCCCTCAGATCCAGCCCTACGGTACCGTGACCCACGCATTTCATCTGGAACTTGAACAACCCATCCGTTTGGAAATTACTGAGCAGCTCAATCAATTGCTCGCTGATTCCATGACCCTACGCGACCTGTATAAGAAGTCCCATTGGCAGGTCGCCGGCCCCACGTTCTATCAGCTCCATCTTCTGTTCGACAAGCACTTCGGTGAGCAAGTTGAGGTTGTGGACACCATCGCTGAACGCATTCAACTCCTGGGAGGCCTCGCCATTGCGATGGCCCCCGACATCGCTGAGACCACGCAGATCGAACGGCCGCCGCGAGGCCGGGAAGAAGTCCCCGTGATTCTGTCTCGCCTGCTCGACGCGCACCAGATCATCATCCGTGAGTGCAGGAAACTGGCCGAGACCTCCGCGAGTCTTGGGGATATCGGTACCAACGACCTGGTGGTAAGCGAGGTGCTGCGCCCCAACGAACTGCAAGCCTGGTTCGTGAGCGAGCATCTCGTGGAAACCCCGCTGGTGCATGCGACCAAGGAAACTTCCAGCGCAGCCGACTAAAACCGCGAGCGTTGCCAGAAAAGTCAGAAAAGAAAAAGGCCGGATCAGAAATGATCCGGCCTTAAGTTCTTTAGCGGCTCTCTTACTTAGCTGCCGGAGCCGAATCATCCGCCTTGGTGGCGCCGTTTTGGGCTGTGGTCGCGTCTGTGCCCGCCGTGGTTCCCAGACGGCTAAGCCGCGGGAAGAACGGGGTCACTTCGAACGGCATTTTGTCGCGTACCGAAGTGATCTGCACCGGAGCGGCCTTTACCATTTCGACCTGATCGCCCCAGGGGTCGACCTTGATGCGTCCACCCAGCGGCAGAGCAGCAATCTGATCGAGCTTGTCGTTGTCGAGGTTGGGGGCCGACGTCATCAACGCCGCCAGCCGTATAACATTACCCTTACTGTCCACGAAGCTGTTGCCCAGGTGCGGCGTGAGCAGCGCCTGCATGACGGAAGAGCGCGCCTGAAGCTGCTTCAGATACAGCCCCGGTGCGCCTAACTTCTGCGCGTAAGGCGAATTCTTCAATAGTTCCATGGCTTTCGCATCGGCTTCGGTTTCTTCCTGCGGATTGTGGCGGAAGCCAAAGTTCTGGTACGTGGCTTCGTCGGAGAACAACATGCGGTCGTCGAAGGCGAACTTGCTGCCCAGGTTATGTCCCAGCACAATGTGCGCCAGTTCGTGCGAAAGGATTGCTGCCAGGCTGGCCTCATCGGGCAAAGTGTCGATCAATCCTCGGCTGATAATGATGGTGTTCCCCACGCTGAAAGTTTCCAGCGGAGAGGTCAGCATGACACGGGCGCGCACCGGGCGCGGCAGGTCAATGTTGTTGGTGATCTCGATATTGTTGACGACGGTTTGCAGGACTTTGTCCACGTCTCCGGGAGGCGCGAGCAAACCCGCCTGCTGCAAGCGATCAACGACGTTGTCCTCCGCCTGCTGCTGCCATTCGCGCTGGGCTTCCAGCGGTGACGAGTCCTGTGACACCGCGCTGGTGTCTTTCACCGAGTCCACCGTCAACTGCGTCATCTCATCTTCGCGGTTGTTCTTGGCCAGGTTGTATCCCCAGATGCGCGACTGGGCCTTGAAAGCCATCTTGTCGTGCGAGCCATAGCTGAAATCGCCTTCTTCGCTGTAGATGTACGACGGGATCCAGTAGCCGGGAACAAGGTTCAGCCGCCAGCTATCCATGTGGAAATAGAACGCATTCTTGGGACGCGGCACGTAGGTCCCGTTCAGGCGGACGATGTTGTAGTCCTGGTCTTCGACCCAGATTCGCCCTTGAAACAGCCCTTGCCCGGCGCCCTTTTTCGGTCGCACATCAAAAACCAGGCAGCGCACGTCCCCCAGAAATTCGCGGTGCACGTAGGCGAAATCGTAATGATTGCGGTCAAAATTCTGGCGGTCGGCAAACACCATCCAGGAGAAGCCCATGGGCTGGTACTGAATGCGGAACAACTTGGTCACCCCACCCATCATGCTCTTCTGGAAGCTGGTCTGCTTCATCAGATAATCGCGTCGGTCAATCGACTCGGCCATGTCCAGGCGGCCCAGGAAGTAGTGGTCCTCTTTCGGCGTGGAGCCAAGTTTCACATCTGGCTGAAGGTTCTGTAAATAGGTCTCGACCAGAGGGGTGCGGTTTTTCAGGAAGGTGATGAGGGCGTGCTCCCGCTCAATGATCTGGTCGACTACCTGGTCAATGCTCACCGGCGTCTTGGTGGACTGCGCGGCCAGAGCGATCCCCGGAGTGGTATTCGAAACCGGCTGCACCGCGGCGGGCTGGGCGGCCGCGGGTTGAGCCGCCGGCGCCGGATTACTCGCCTGCGCGCCAGCAAAAACCGGAAGCAACAGAGATGCGGTAAGAATCCATCCGCAACGTTTCATAAGTGTGTCCTCTTTCTCAAGAAACCTTAATCCCAATCTTACGACGCCAGCTGGAAAGTCACATGCACAACCGCCGTTGAATCCACGGACGTGCCATTACGCTGGGCTGGCTTAAACTTGATCTTGTTGGCCGCGTTCACCGCCGCTTCGTCCAGCCCGTGGCCGAGCCCACGCACTACCCGGTTCACATGTAATTCTCCGTTGGCCCCGAACATGACCTCCAGAAGGACCTCGCCTTCCAGTTGCAGGTTGCGGGCCTCCTCGGTGTAGACCGGTTTCGGTTTGAAAAGAATCTCGACTTGCGAAGTTGCCGGGCCGCCGTCATCCAGATTGTGATGCCCGCCATTAGTGGCAACCTGCTGGTTCGAGAATCCCGAAGCCTGCACTCCCTGACCGTTTCTACGGCCGTCGCCTTGCCCCGGCTGCGCGATCCCATTGCCGAACCCGGCACTTGCAATTGTGCCTTTGATTCCTTTGGCCCCACCAGTGCCATTGCCGGTTCCAGCCCCCTCGGGCAGATCAAACGACCCCAACTTGGCGGCCGTGAGCTTGGCGCCTTGCTTGCCCTGTCCCGGCAAACCGTTGGGGTCTCCGAAGCCGCCAGTCTGCACTTTTTCTACGGGAGCGTTCACGGTTGGAGTCGCCGAACTACCGAAAGTATTGGTTACAATGACTCGCGGCATCGGCGCCGCACCAGAGACAGCAATTTTCGGGGCCTGGAAATTGACCGGCTGAATCTTCGGAGCCTCGACCGGCTCCGGCTTGGGCTGCCTGACTTCTTTCGGAACGATCAATTTTGGCGTTTCAAACTTCGCTACCGGCAGCAGCTTGGTGACTTTCGGCGGCCGCTTGACGACCCGCTTTTCCGGCACCAGGTCGGGCCGCGGAATGATCTCGGTGAAGGTATAGTTGCCCACGATGCCCATGCTGTCGGGCCAGATCAAACCCGAAACCAACAGGAGGAGAAGCACAAACACAACCATCCCGTAGCTGAGCAGAAACTTGCGCCAGTCCAGCTTCTTTTCCGGCAACAATCCGAGAGTAAGTTTTTGGCCCGAATTCATGCACTTAGCTCCAAAGGACACCCGGGCCTGGGAGGGAGACAGACCGGACGAAGTTCAAGAGTATGGCAAAGCCGGGTGGGGGTAAACGTCCCCCTCGCTCCTGTACTTCGGTAATTACAGGCCAACCGAAGGAGGAAACCGTCTAAAACGATAAATTCCCGACTGCTCATACTCTACGACGAAGGGCGAATGCGTAATACACGGGGATTCCGGCCAAAATCACCAGTGTTCCCCAAGCTGAATAGCGTAAGTTGCTCATAAAAGTGTAGTAGAGCAACGCTGCCGATGCCACTATAAAAAGGGCTGGCGCCAGTGGAAATCCCCAGGTTCGGTACCTCCGTTGGGTGGCCGGGATCTGCCTCCGCAGCACAAACAGCGCGCTGCAGGCGGTCATGTAAGAGAGCCACTCCGCAAACAATGCGAGTGTGAAAAGCTGCCGGAAGTTGCCTCCGATCAGCAGAAAGTTAATGGTTAGGATCGTCTGCACCACAACCGCAACATGCGGAGTGTGGAAGCGCGGATGCACTTTGGCCAAGCCTTTGAAGAAGTTACCGTCGCGCGCCATGGCGAAAGTCATTCTGGCGCCGCTCATGGCTACCCCGTTCAGCGTGGCCATCAGCGAAATCACCATGGCTCCCGCGACCACCACCACACCGCCAGTTCCAAGAATGGAGTTCCTGATCGCGTCCGCCATGGGCGAAGCCGAGTTCGCGACCTGGGCTGGCGGCAGCGCGTATTGCACAGCCGCGTTTACCAGCATGTACAGAGCGCCGATCACCAACATTCCGCTGACCATCGCCAGAGGAATGTTGCGTTCGGGCGCGCGGACTTCCTCCGCGACCATGTTGAGATCACTCCAGCCGTCATAGGCCCACAGCGCCGCGGTAATCGCGGCGGCGAATCCCACGATTCCTCCCGGGGCTGCTGGATACCGTTGTACGAAATGTCCCCAGTCGCCGTGCGTGCTGAAAGCCAGCGCCGCGATTCCGACGATGAGAATGATCTTCAGCAAGGTAAAAGCCAGCTGAAAATTTCCCGCGCGTCGTACGCCGGTGTAGTTGATTGCCGAGATAAAGAACACGAACGCGATAGCGGCGAGTTGTCCCCACGTGAAGGGCGAGGATGCAATGTGGACTGAAAGAAAGGCAAGCCGCGGAAAATTTGCAAGAATGCGGACGATGCCAATTGCGATCGCGGCCAGTGACGACGGCTTCACCACGATGGTCCAAGTCCATCCGCAAAGAAACCCTGCCAGCGGCCCGTAGGCGTCGCGGATGTAAACATATTCGCCGCCAGCCTGAGGCTTGATCGCGCCCAGTTCGGCGTAAGTCAGCGCCCCGAAGAAGGAGAAAATTCCGCCAACAATCCACGCCAAGTAAACCAGACGCGCCGAGCCGGCAGCCTGCATCATGTCGGCAGGGACAAGAAAAATCCCGCTGCCGATTACGACCCCGACGACGATGGAGGCGGCCTGGGCGGGGCCGAGTTCACGGAGGAGGCTAGCCCGTGTGGAAGTCATCTGCTCTGTAGTGCCCATGCTGGTGGGAGTATATCGGGTGCTGGCCAGCAACCAAGCAAGTTTTCCACTCTTCCCAAATCGTGTCATCAACGAGCACATATTTTGGGAAGTCCTAGAGATCATCCGCAAGAACCCTCAACTACAGAGCGAGTCGAGTGCTTTTTACGATTGGATGGGCTCGACGTTCGTTCATTCGACAACCCTGGCAGTTCGCAGACAAGTCGACCAGGACAAGAACAGCGTATCCCTCCTGCGATTTCTCATGGAACTGCAGAAATTCCCTGACCTAATTTCCCGCGAATACCACAGATCGCTGTATGAGCGTCCCGATTATGACAAGAAGTTCGCCGACAGTATGGCGCGGCATACGTACGACAGACACGTGGGTGTAGGCGATGCCAATCTCAATACCGGGGCCTTACAGCAGGAAATAGATTCACTGATTGACGCATCGCAGAAGCTCCATCACTACGCTGACCGCTTGGTGGCCCACTACGACACCAGGGGTCTGGAGCGCCCGACTCCCAAGTTTGAAGACCTCACCAGTTGCCTTGCCACTCTGGAAAAACTGGTGCTCCGATACCTATTGCTCCTCAAGGGTGCAGGACAGGAAAAGCTTCTTCCAACTTTTACATACGACTGGAAACAGGTGTTCAGAATTCCGTGGATAGCCTGACGAAGCGTCAGGAAAGTTCTCGTCTGGAACCTCGCGCGCCGAGTCCAATGCTCAAAAAGTACCCCACGATGAATGTCACGCCAGTCCCGATTGCCACCCACCAGGTCCACGGCACGGGCGTGAACCTCCACAGATAAACTTCAATCGCAAATCCGCAAACCATTCCAATTGCCGCGCCAGCCTGATTCGCCCGGCGAGTCAGCACGCCGAGCAGGAAGACACCAAGCAGTGCGCCATAGGAAATAGATGCGATCTGCAACCCGACTTCGACCACTCGCCCGGCGCGATGCAAAGAAAGAATCGCCAGGCTGAACAGCACGACGGCCCAGAACACGGTCGCCAGGCGCGACAGCATCATCCGGCCGCGGTCGTCGGTGTTCGGGCGCAAGCGAACTACAAAATCCAGAATTGTGCTCGACGAGAGCGAATTCAGCGCCGCGCTCAGGTTCGACATTGCAGCCGCGAGAATTGCGGCGATCAATAAGCCGGAAATCCCATGCGGCATCTGGGTCACGATAAATGTGGGATAGATGCGGTCGGCTTTGCCGAAATGTGCCGACGGCAGCATGTAGAACGCGTAGAGCATCACGCCCAGCAGCAGAAACAATCCGAACTGAAACAAGATCAGAGCCCCGCTAGAAAGCAGCGCCGTAACCGACTGCCGTTGATTGCGGGCCGCCAGCAGGCGCTGTACGAAGAGTTGCTCCGTCCCATGTCCGGCGGTGGTCAGGAAAGTCCCGCCGACGAATCCTGCCCAGAAGGTGTACGGCTTCCAGAAGCTGGGGGTGAAATCGAACACGCGGAATTTTCCCGCGGCGTCCGCCACCTGATGAATGTGTGCCCAGCCGCCGGGAACGTAGTGAATGATGGTCGCGATCCCCAGCAGGGTTCCGGCAACATAGATTCCGGTTTGAATGACGTCAGTCCAGATCACCGCCGCGAGGCCGCCTTCAAACGTATAAATCAGCGTCAGCAAAGTGATGATTGCGATGGACGCGACTTCTCCCGTACCCAGCGCGATCGCGACCACAATCGAAACCGCGTAAACCCGAACTCCCTCGGCCGCCGCGCGCGTCAGCAAAAATAATCCAGAAGTCAGGGTGCGCAGCTGCGGCCCGAAGCGCCGGCCGATTAGCTCGTAAGCGGTATAGAGGTCTCCGCGAAAGTAATGCGGCAGCAGCACAAAGCTGATGATGATACGTCCGGCAACGTATCCCAGAACCACTTGAAGAAACGTGAGGTTGGTGTCGTACGCGAGCCCCGGAATGCTGATGATGGTTAGGGTGCTGGTTTCTGCCGCGACAATCGAAAGCGAAATCGCCCACCAGGGAATGTCGCGTCCGGCCAGGAAGTAGTCGCGCAGGGTGTGTTGCTTCTTGCGGAACCGCAGGCCAAACAAAGTAATCCCGATGAGATAAATTGCGATGATCGCGAAATCGAGATGGTCGAGGCCCATGTGCTTGCATCAGCGTAGCGCGGATATGGGTCGGATCTGATGGACTGCGTGGAGGGGTATCTAGGGAGTGATCAGCGGTGTGGCGGAGGTCAATGAGTGATATCGCTATTTATCGCCAACTGAGGTCGAGGTCTCTGCCCCCTGTCAATTCTGACAGTTCCTTTGGATAGCAGATCCAGGAGAGACTCCGCCAGTAAAACTACCTGGTATAACTACTAGCCCGATGAACCGTAATCATAAACACGCCCCCTTTTCTGCAGCAGGAAACCTTATGAAGCCGCTACGTAGTAAAGGTTTGCTCTCTTTGCCTCAATTCCCGGCGGCTGCGACGGGCTTGAGAGCGCCGGGCTGCAGGCAGAATTATCACGTCACCTCTTGCATTTCGTGCTACAAGCCCATTCCGCATCCGGAATATGGTGGGCTTTTACTGATTAGCGAATCGAGGAGGCACTATGTCTCGCAGGTACCCGTTTCTCGCTGTTTCTCTTCTTTTCTCTTTCCTCATTGCCGTGCAAGCTCCAGCCGTGGAATCTCGAGGCAACGACTTCATTCCTGCGGGCACGATTTTGCACTGCACCATGGACGAACCTAACTTCTCACCCAAAACTGCCAATGTGGGTGACCCAGTACTCTGCCATCTTGGGCCGCTGGGATCATTCGGGCACTCGATTTTTCCTCGGGGCGCGGAACTCGGCGGCCATCTTCAGGACTACAAGATTCCTGGCCGCTTCGTCGGCAAGGGATGGATGGCAATTGAATTTGACCGGCTGATCCTGTCCAATGCCGAGGTGTATCCGCTGGCCGCGAAGGTGATCGACGCGCCGCACCTCAAAGTGGATGCGCAGGGAGACATGCACAGCAAGGGTCATCCAAAGCGCGATGCGTTTTTCTGGGCTATTCCGCTTTTTTGGCCGGTCAAGGTCTTCACACTACCGGCACGGGGACCTTATCCGGCGCTGAAAGGCGAGAACCGCCTGTCCTTGCGTCTGATGGAGGACGTGGAGGTACCGTTCCCAACTACAGCCCAGAACTCGGTGCCTAGGCCACCTGCGAGCAGCAGTCCCAGGAGCGACTATCGCAACACGCCCTCGGAATATCAGCCTGTTTCAACCGTGCTGCAACCGACTCCTGCAGTGCGGCGGATCACCTCCGTCAGCGCGGAAGCGGCAAATGGTTCCTGGACGATAATTGCACTGCAGGCTGGCACGGCCATTTTGGCGCGTGAGTATTGGCTCGAAGGCGACAAGGTGGCGTGCATTTTCGGTTCTGGCGAGCGGCAGGATCTGCCACTCGACGCAATTGATTTAGCGCAAACTGTAAAAGTCAATCAGGAACGAAATGTGGAATTCGCACTCCACGCGAGACGCGCTGTAGAGCAGTGAGATGTGTAAATGCTAGCCAGAGTGCCCGTCCATGCCTCTCCGACGACCAGCTAACGGCGGGCCTCCGGCCAAGCTCCACTCCCGTACAAAACGAGACAGAAGCCTTAGGAGCGGAATTTGGCAAGTCGGACCTGACGAACCTTATTGCAGATACTTGGCACCGCGTTATAGAAGCACGATCTTCCGCCGCAGATCTGTAACAAGTGCCAGTTCCTTCCTTTCAGTGCTTCACATCGGGGTGGGGCCGCCGTTCCAAGTCAACTGGTGTAAGCAGGCGATTTACACCCATTGACCTCTGGTGACGTTTCAAGGACGCTTTTGATTTCCTTCCCGACATTTCGACTGCCACTGCCCACTGACCACTAGCCACCGCCTTCCTGCACTACACTATCCTTAATGCCCCTGACAATCTCGCATCTGCGACGATGGTTTGCGGTGGCTGCGGTCTTGCTGTGCCTGGTGGTGGCGGGAACTTATTTTTACGCCAAGCATCGCATTGAGAACGCGCTGAAGCGGGTCCCGGAAAAAATGGGCCTCGAAGTGCAGCAAAGCGCCCATGGCGTCACCATTTCGAAATCCGAGCAGGGAAGGACGCTGTTTAAATTGCAGGCCAGCAATGCCGTCCAGTTCAAGGAAGGCGGGCGGACTGAATTCCACGACGTCGCAATTACCTTGTACGGACCCGATTCCTCCCGCTTCGACCAAGTCTATGGCCAGGATTTTGAATACGACCAGCAATCCGGTGACATCATCAGCAAGGGTGAAGTCTCGATTGACCTGCAAGCCAATCCGCAAGGCACGTTGAATCCCGATCAGGCGCCGCCAAAAGAGCTGAAGAACCCGATCCATTTGAAGACTGCCGGACTGGTGTTCAATCAGAAAACGGGGAACGCGCAGACTGCGGAAGAAGTTGATTTCAGCGTGCCCCAAGCTCGTGGTTCTGCGATTGGCGCGGAATACATCGCGAATCAGGGAACGCTTACGCTCAAGTCTCAAGTAAAGATTGTGGTGAACGATCCCACGCCTTCAACGATCCTCGCGCAACAGGCAATTCTGCTCAAGGGACCGAGGCAAATTCTGTTGCGAAATCCGCGCATGGAAAATGCGCAGCAGCAGGCGCAAGCGGACGACTTGACCCTTTTTCTGCGCCCCGACAACACGCTTGACCACGCGGTCGCGACCGGTGACGTGATCATGAATTCCAACGGCGACCACGCCGCGTCGGTTTCCGCGCTGAAAGTGGAAATGATCATGAAGCCCCGCACTGGAATTGATCACGCAGTCTTTTCCGGCGATGTGCATCTTAAAACCGAAGGTCCTCAGCCAGCCGAAATCCTTACTGGACGAGCGATTCTGAGCTTTGCTGGAAAGAACGTCCTCACCAAGATCCACGCCGAGCAACAGGTTCGATTGCAGCAAGAGCAGACGGGAAGCGGTGCTTCGCAGAACACCGAAGTGACGGCCCCGGTGATGGATTTCTTTGTAGCCGGCGGACATCACCTGACTAGCGCCGCGACCATCGGGCCGCCGCAAATCTCAATTCTTCCGGCAACCGGAAAGCCGGGGATGGAAACCCGCGCCACTGCGGACAAGTTCACGGCAAAATTCGATTCCCTGGGGCAGCTCGTCTCGGTGCACGGCGAGGCCAACGCTCGGGTGGTCACAACTACGCAAGACAAAGCTGGGAGCAACGACCGCGTGAGCACCAGCGACAGCATTGACGCCTTCTTCCAGCCCGGCGCCGGCGCGACCGCTCTGGTCCAGCAGGGGCATTTTGCCTATACCGACGGTTCGCAGCGGGCCTTCGCCGACCACGCCCGGTACACCCCGGCGGATCAGATTGCCGTCCTCACCGGCTCTCCGCGGATTGTTGACGCCGGAATGGCGACCACGGCCCGCACCATTCGCCTGAATCGCGCCACTGGGGATGGTTTTGCCCAGGGTGACGTTAAGACCACATACAGCGATTTGAAGCCGCATCCCGGAGGAGCGCTGTTGGCCTCTTCCGACCCGGTTCACGTGACCGCCAAGAACATGACCGCCCACAACAATTCGGCGACGGCAACCTACACCGGTAATGTGCGCTTGTGGCAAAACGCCAACATCGTCGAGGCCCCGTCGATTCAATTTCAGAAAAACGACCGTTCCTTGATCGCAGATTCTACGGGGGGTCAGAAGGTTTCGACGATTCTCGTGGGAACCGACAAGAGCGGGAAGCCGACCGTGGTCACGGTGACGGCAAATCATCTGACTTATCGTGATTCCGAACGCAAGGCGCACTTCGAAGGTAGCGTGATAGCCAGCAGCTCAGACATGACGATCACTTCCAGTCAAATGGATGTGTTTCTTAATCCGGCAAACCCCTCGCAACACTCTCAGGTGGTTGGATCGCCAGTCATCGGCCCCGCTAGCCTTGAGAAAATCATCGCCACCGGAGCCGTCGTTGCCACCGAACCCAACCGCCGCGGAACCGGCGAAACCCTCGTCTACACCGCCGCAGACGGTAAGTTCGTCCTGACCGGTGGACCGCCTAGCATTTTTGATGCCGAACATGGCAAGATTACCGGGGTTTCGTTGACTTTGTATAGACGCGATGCTAAGGTCGTCGTGGAAGGCGACAGCAGTTCGCCGGCCGTCACTCAGACGCGAGTGGTACGTTAAATGCATACGCTGGCCGCAGAAGAAATCTGTAAGTCTTATCGCGGCCGCAGAGTTGTGAACGGCGTCAGCATTCGCGTCGGGCAGGGCGAAGTTGTTGGTTTGTTAGGGCCTAACGGCGCCGGCAAGACCACCACCTTCTACACAATCGTCGGCCTGATACCCCCCGACACAGGCCGCATCCTGTTAAACGAGGACGACATCACCGACGTGCCCATGTACAAGCGGGCGCGCCAGTTTGGCATCAGCTACCTCCCCCAGGAAGCGTCGGTTTTCCGCAAGCTTACGGTCGAAGAAAATATTCTCGCCGTGCTGGAAGCGCAGCCGGTTTCATGGCACGAGCGCCGCGAGACGATGGAGCAGTTGATTGACCAATTGGGCCTGGAGCACATTCGCCTGAACCGGGGCTATGCGCTTTCAGGCGGGGAGCGCAGGAGAGTCGAGATCGCAAGGGCGTTGTGCATCAATCCGAAGTTCATCCTGCTGGATGAACCGTTTTCCGGGATTGATCCGATAGCGGTCCTCGATTTGCAAAAAATTATCAGCAACTTGAAGGCGGCGGGAATTGGAGTACTGGTTACGGACCACAATGTCCGCGAAACGCTCTCGGTGACCGACCGGGCCTACATCATTAATGAAGGCAAGATTTTCCGCCACGGCACCCCGGAGCAGTTAGGAAGCGACAGCGAAGTAAGAAGAGTTTATTTGGGAGAGAGTTTTTCATTGGTGTGACAAAGGTGGCTGTTTGCTGTTGGCTCTTGGTTCTTGGCAAGAGCACGGCACATTCAGTTTTGTGGTGCTGGGTGTTAAGAGCCAAGAGCCAAGAGCTGATTTTTTATGGTTTTGCTACAGCACAAACTGAGTCTTCGAGTCTCGCAGCGCCAGATCCTTACCCCTGGCCTGGTGCAGATGGTCAGCGTGCTCGCGCTGAACAAGCTTGAGCTCAAGGACATGATCAACGCCGAGATGGTGGAGAATCCTGTCCTCGAGGAGCTTGAGGATTCTGTCCCGCTGATTGACGACGTCAGCCGCCGCGAGGAAGAACGCGAGCGCGCTTCGGCGACCGAAGAAAATCCCGCTCCTGCGGACGACAAGAAAGACCCATTCGAAGAAATCGATTTTGGATCGTTTTTCAAAGACTATCTCGATCCTGGCTATCGCAGTCAGAACGAGATGGAGGACATCGAGCGCCCGTCGTTTGAGAATTTCCTATCCAAGCCAAGCACTCTCACAGACCACCTGATGTGGCAGCTCGGCTCGATTCCCACCCGTCCGCAGGTGCGCGAAGCTGCGGAGGCGGTCATCGGAAATTTGAACGAAGACGGATACTTGATCGCCAGCGATGAAGAATTGCTGGGAATCGTTCCTGCGGCTTCTGTGGAAAGCGATGCGGCCAAATCCGAAAGCGTATTCAAAGAGGCCGCTGCGCTGGGGCTGACCGCGGCTGAGTTGGAGGAGGCGGCTGGCGAGGCTGTTTCGACTTCATCCGACGCAACCGAATTATCTGAAGCGCCAGCCGAAGATTGGGAGGGTGAAGAAATTCCGCTGGCCCAGGTCGTTGATCCGGAGCTTGCCGGCTCGAATGGAAGCGCGTTCTCAGCTTTGCTCGGGACGGCTGCCGCCGCCAAACTCGCGCCCGCCGATCTGCCTGCCGCATCAGCTCCGGCCAATGGCGCCAAGCCCGGGTTCCAGCCGGTCGTTACTCCAGCGAGCTTTACTAAAGAAGACTTGCACGAAGCCATTGAAACCGTGCGCCAGTTGGATCCTCCCGGAGTTGCCTGCCGCGATCTGCGCGAGTGCCTGCTCTATCAATTGCGCTATCACCAGGCTCAACTCGAAAAGAATGGAAACGGAAACGGTACCGCCGAGGTGCTGGCCGACGCAGTCGCTCTAGTCGATCAGCATCTTCGCGGATTGCAGAACAAGCAGCACAAAGAAATTTCCCGCGCCCTCGCGCGCCCGGTTGAGGCAGTTCAAGCCGCGCTGGAATACATTCGCACTCTCGATCCCAGGCCCGGCCTGCGCTACAACAAAGCCCAGCCGCGGCTGATCGAGCCGGATGTTGCCTTCGTCAAGCATGGCGACGAGTGGCTGGTCATGATGAACGACGATGACGTGCCCACGCTGCGCCTCAATCCTGCGTACAAGCGCTTGATGGTCAAAGAGGGCAATGATCGCGATACCCGCAATTACGTCAAGGAGCGCTTTAAGAGCGCGATCCAGCTGATAAAAAATATTGAACAACGGAAGCAGACAATTTTGAAAGTCTGCTATACCATCGTCACCCGGCAAGGCGATTTCTTGGAGAAAGGGATCGACGAGCTGAAGCCGATGATGATTAAAGAGGTGGCGGAAGAAATCGGCGTACATCCTTCGACCGTCAGCCGTGCAGTTGCCAACAAGTACGCGCATACCCCGCAGGGAGTTTTCGAGCTGCGCTACTTCTTTAGCGAAAGCGTAAACGGTCCAGAGGGTGGAAATACCTCGCTGTTAATCTTAAAGCGCCGGGTTAAGAAACTCATCGAAGATGAAGACTCATCTAAGCCATTGACCGACGAACAAATCACCCGCATTCTGCAGTCGCAAGGGATCCAGGTAACCCGCCGCACCGTAGCCAAGTATCGTGAAGACATGAAAATTCCCAGCACGCATCAGAGAAGAGTGAAGAAATAGAAAGCTTTGAGCGATGAGCAGCGAGCCATGAGCTTCCGGTTCAAGTTTGGTTGCTCGAAGCTCATAGCTCACAGCTCACGACTTTAAAAACCTCACCCCGGAGGTTGTTCATGAACGTGGAATACACTGGCAGGCACTACGAAGTTACTCCCGCGAATCGCAAGGAAGTGGAAGCTGGTCTTACCAAGATTCGCAAAATTCTGCGCGACCGCTTTGAGGCCAACGTGGTTCTGGCAGTCGAGAAGCGCCGCCACAAGGCTGAGATCACGATTAACTCCCGGGTCGGCCCGCTGGTAGGACTCGCCCAGTCGCGCGAGATGACTCTTGCCATCGGCGAGGCGCTGGAACACCTTGAGAAGCAGGCGCTCAAGAATAAGACTCGCATCATTACCCGAAAGCGCCACGGTCACAAGAACAACAAGAAGTGGAACGGAGAAGCCAAGGCCGAGCCGGTTGCGGAAGTCGCTGCGGTGGCGGCCGTTTCGTCGTCATCGGTCTCGATGGTGGTGCACAGATTTCCCGTCGTCGCCAAGTCAACCGAAGTTCACATCGTCCGCTCGGACGAAGCGGTGGCATTGCGTCCGATGACATTGGAAGAGGCCATCAAAGAAGCCCACTTCCGCGATCGTGATGTCTTCGTCTTCCGCGATCGCAAAGGCAAGCTGATGATCCTGCATCGCACGCGTGATGGCAAGATGGAATTGATCGAAGCGCCTTAAAGGTAGTGGTTAGTGGCTAGTGAATTAGTTGCCGAGATTGATCAAGGGCTGAAGAACAATGCTTAGAATTCGCCTAAATAGTGCGACCTTGACCGTGCTGGCGCTTTCGTCGTGGGCGGCAAGTCTATTGCTGTTCTCCGCGAGTGCGCTCCCTCAGAGCGCAGATGAACCTCTTGGCGTGCTGAAGATAGTGTCCGCTCGGAAGATGACTCCAGGCGAATACCAAGAGCGCGTGCGTGACTTCATTGGAGCAACCTACCTTGTCCGGTTGCGATTTGAAGCTCCACAACATAGCAATGTCTACTTATATGCGCCCTACTGTGGAAAGCCCCTGGGCTACGTTTTGGAACGGAGCGGCGGGCGAGTCACTTGGCTTGCTGCCCCCCAAGGGCAGGATGCTTCCCAGAGTCCCGGGTTCAAGCAATTGGACGTACACATTGGTTCATGCTGGTTGCTTATGACGGCGGATGCGGCGTACGAATGGGAGGAGGAAACAGAACCCACAGCTCCGAAGGAACAGGCGCAGAGTGTTTTCGTCAAGCGCGGCCGAGGTGACCGGCCTACTGAGATCATCTCGAACTGGTACGCCGTTCCAGCCCCGGCCAAGTGAGCGATATGGGCGACCTGTTCCGTGACCCAGCAACTAGCCACTGCCTTCACGGTGCACCGTCTCCATCGAAAACGCCGGCAAGCAGACCGCAATATATTCCGCTCCCCCCGCATCCGGCGTTGAATACTGGATCCACTCTCCACGATGAGTAATCACGGCTTGTCCGGCTTTCACTTCCAGTTCTCCACCAGCGTGACGTACGCGCACGCTTCCGCGCAGCACGATGGTGAACTCGTCGAATTCCGGAGTCTGTCCCGGCTCCGTCCATCCTTCAGGGCTGCGCATGTGGGCGACACTTACGCCCTTAGTCTCGCTGTTGACGCGGCCAATGTATTCGTCGATGAGTTTGGGTTTAGTTCCGGCGCATTGAATGCGGGTAGGCTGAGGCAGAAGCGTGGGCATGCGAACTAATGTACCAGCATCGCTCATCCCGATGAATGAGCTAGCAAGTTCTACGAGTCGGCCGCCAGATTTTCACTTTCGTGCCGCAAGATTTAAGGGATCAGCTCAGGCGCCCGCCGCGTGGGCGTTCTGCACCGGCTTCCGGGCCAACTCTTCCACGATTGGCAACGACGTGGGTATGGTAAGAGTCTTCTCCGGAGGAATGGTGCCGGTTTGTACTGCGTGGGCAAGCATGTCAATCGCCTGGCCCGCGTTCGCGGGAACTATGATGGTGGCGGTTAGCAACCCGCGCCGCAGCCACGCTTGTCCGGTCTTGGTCAGACCGTCGATGCCGAGATACGGAGCCGCCAGAAACCGGGCGCGTATGTCGCTGTCGCCGATTTCCCCAAAAGCCTTTCGTGCACCCAAAGCCATGGCATCATTTTGGGCAGCAATCACATCGATCGGCGTCTGCTGTGAAGTTGTGAGCTTCATCCACGAACTTACCGCCTTGTAGGCGCTGGCCTCGGTCCATGAGCCCTTCATGACCTTGACTTGAATCCCGACCGGTTTCGTCTCGTACATTCCAGTCGTGCGCTGTTTTGCGGCCAAATTTTCTGAAGGGCCTTGAATTAATAGCACCGAGCCGCCGTTGGGCAACAGCGCTGCCAGTTGCTTGCCTTGCAGCCGGCCGATTTCCTCATGGTCAGAACTGACAGCAAAAATCGGGACCTTATAATTTCGGCGCAGCTCGGAAACGTAATCGACTTCGCGGTTGAGCACTACCCATCCGATTCCCGCCATCGCGGCAGCCTTGGCCACTTGAGGAAACGCGGTGCCGCCCACCGGCTCAAAAATTATGCCGTCGGGGTGCGCATCAGAATTCGACTGGATGATCTTCAGCAGCTGCTGGCTCTGCAGGATGGCGTCGTTCTCGGCGTAGATAATCTCCAGATCAACGTTGAGCCGGGTGGCAGCTTCTTGCGCCGCAGCTGCCTGCTCCATCTGATAATCGTTGTCGTTTGTGGTCAACGAGGCCACAAATCGCAGCTTGCTCATGAGGCCCCCCTCGTCAAGTGCATTTAATCACTAAATCCGGGAAACGGCAGGTGACGGGAGTAACTTGAACCAAATATACACCGGGGTACTTGCTGGCCGGCTGGTCTGATTCCGGGCCAGCCGTCCCTTTAACTGTTTCTTGCAGTACACTCTACTGCGAAGCTGCGGAATGAGCGATTCTTAGCGGCTGAAAGGTAGCGAAGCCAATCAGCACTTCAATTAGTCCGACTAGGATCCAGAACCGGGAGGCCTTGCCTTCAAAACCAGAGCGATTGCTGTCTTTGGATTTGTTTCGCGGCGTTACCATCGCGGCCATGATTCTGGTTAACGACGCCGGGGATGAACCCTCGTCGTATTGGCCTCTCCGCCATTCCCACTGGAATGGCTGGACTCCGACCGACCTGATCTTTCCCTTTTTTCTGTTTATTGTCGGCGTGGCCATGGCGTTCTCGTTTAGTTCGCGGTTGGAACGCGGAGATGCTCGTGGGGAAGGTCGCGGGCATTTGTTCAAACATGTGTTGTGGCGCGGGCTGGTGCTGTTTGCGCTGGGCATGTTTCTAAACGGATTTCCCAATCATTATCACCTTGCGACGTGGCGGGTGTATGGCGTGCTGCAGCGAATCGCCATCTGCTACGTCATCACCGCGGCGCTGGAGTTGTGGACGGGATGGCGCGCGCAAATTGCTGTCGCCGTCGCTTGTCTGGCGGGATATTGGATTCTCATGCGATACGTTCCCGTGCCCGGATTCGGCGTTCCCACACACGACATTCCTTTGCTTGATCCCGACCGCAACATCGTGGCGTGGCTCGACCGCAAGCTGCTGATGGGGCATTTGTATGAGCGCACACGCGATCCGGAAGGGGTTCTGAGTAATATTCCCGCGGTCGCGACTTGCTTGCTGGGTCTGCTTACCGGCAAGTGGTTGAAGACGGCCTATTCTCCAAGAATCAAAACTCTTGCAATGGTTGCGGTTGGAGTTTTGGCTATTGCAGCCGGGCGGACAATGCATCTCTGGTTTCCCATCAACAAGAAGCTGTGGACCAGTTCGTTCGTGATTTTCACCGCCGGACTCGCCCTGCTGGTTCTCGCGGCATTCTACTGGGTGAGCGATGTGAAGCGACATCGCGGACGGTGGACCTGGCCCATTCTGGTTTTTGGGACGAATGCGATCGCCGCGTATTTTCTTTCCGAAGCCCTGGCCGCCACCCTGTCCTCGATCCACATCACGCTCGGCAGTGGCGGCGTCGTATCCCTGCAGGAGTACATTTACTCGCGTTGGTTTGTGCCCTTCGCCAGCCCGGCGAATGCGTCGTTGCTCTTCGCACTCGCCTATGTAGCGTTCTGCTGGGCAGTGATGGCGGTGTTGTATCGCAAGGGGATAACGATCAAAGTGTGAGAAGTGCCGTTCATGGCTCTTAGCTCTTGGCTCTTAACAAACGTCGTAACGCCGAACTTAAGAGCCAAGAACCAAGAGCGGCACTTCTAGTACACGTCCTTCCAGCCAACTTCCCGCGGCAGGGTAACTTGCGTAACCTCGGTTCTGCCGTGTGGCCGTAGTACGCTGACAACTACGCCAACCCGATACGCGCCCAGACGATCCGAGAGGGAAGGGTGACCCGTCGGGCTGAGCTGCGCCGGAAAAACTTTATCCATGCCGCGTATTCCAATTTTTAAACTCGGATCAGCGGTCGAGTCTCCGCCGCCGGCACTGGCCACATACTGGCCCGTAGTCTCGCTCGAAGGTCTGCAGTTGGGCATCGACAATATCCGGCACGATGTCTGGCTGAGCCCGGCCTTTTGCAAAGCTGCCGGCAGCCACATCGGCCGGTTGATTGCGAAACACGGCAAGGTCGAGAGCGTGATGTCGGCCGAAACGGGGTCGTCCGGTGGCGGCCGGGGTCTTTCCAAGTTTCTTCCAGTTCTGGGCAAGAAAAATCCAGAGCTCAAGCCGCTTTTGCTGGAGCTGCACAAGACGATTTTGACCCGCGCCAAAGCGGAAGGAAATCCCGCCATTGATCTGCTGGGGCGGGCCGCGATTATCAAATTCCTGCGCGCTGAGCTGAACACGCAATTCGCAAATACTCTGGAGCGCTGCCGCGCTACCCTCAAGGGCTACGAAGGAGCGCGTCAGCAGAAAGCGCTGGAGTATCGCGAGACCGTCGCTTCATTTCAGATTGCCAAGAAAAACGTTCTTCGCCTGGCTGGGCATGAACTGTTCCGTATCCTGCGGGAGATTGAGAGAGAGACCCTGGCCAGCACCCGGCGTTCTCTTTTCGGCGACAAGCCGGCCGCCGACTACCAGGTCTTCCTCAACCAGCTCATGTTTCTCGAAGAAGGCCGCGACTCCTATCTGCAAGCCGAGCACTACGCGTTGATTGGCGGATTTGAAAATGATCCCGACTCGATGGGCAACGTTCGCGCCCTGGTTTCAGAATTCTTCAAGTCGTTGGCGCCGCAAGCGGGCGCCAGCGATGACCGACTGCTGGATGGCTGGCTGAGCGCGCCCGAAAATGCCCACCAGTTGGTCGGCACCGGCGAACCTGCGGAGCGCGAACACAGGGCGAGATTGGAGGCCTGGACCGAACTGCTGCGGCGCGAGAAGTTACTGGATCTGGCGGTTGCGGCTTATGAAGTTGTCCCCCTTTTTCCGGAATTCGGCACCTTGCTCGATCCGCAACAACTCAAGTATGCCCTGGTTTTTCGCAATGAGCTGGCGCGAGTGGAGAAACTGGGGGAGGACCACGGCAAGCTTTCACTGAATAACCTTGTCGCCGCCGCGGGGCGTGTCACCCAAGCCAGCGGCGCGCAACAGGCCAAGGTCGCCGCCCGCTATCTTCGTGACTTCCTTTGCTATTACCGCGACATGCGCCGGCTCGACGTCCTGAACCGGGTAGTGGAAAAAATCAACCTGATCACGAGCGACAGACTGTCTGAGCTTTCGAAGCTCAACGGCACGCTTTATGAATTCGTGCTGCTGGAAGAGAAAAAGACCGACAGCGAAAAGGCGGTCGTCCGTCACGTGATTTTAAAAGCCGACATCCGCGATTCCACTCGCGTGACCCGCTCGCTGCTGGAACGGGGAATGAATCCGGCGTCCTATTTCAGTTTGAATTTTTATGATCCGGTCAACAAACTGCTGGCCAAGTATGGCGCCAGCAAAGTGTTCGTGGAAGGCGACGCCGTCATTCTCACGATTTTGGAGAGGGAAGGTGAGCCACCGCTGGCGGTCGCCCGCACCTGCATTCTAGCCCGCGAAATGATTGAGATTGTCGGCGGCTACAACCACCTTTTGCAGCGCGCCGGATTCCCAGCGCTGGAACTTGGGATTGGCATTTCCTATCAGGATTCCGCACCCACGTATTTGTTGGACGGGGAGCATCGCATCATGATCTCCGACGCGCTGAACGAAAGCGATCGGCTTTCCGGATGCGACAAGCGCATGCGCAAGGCCATGACCGGCATGACCGTGCCGTTCAATGTCTACGAATTCCGCAGCAGCGCCAGCGCCGAACAGGATTCCATGAAGTACAACGTAGGCGGAATCCGGATGAGTGAGGCCGCTTTCAATCGCTTGCGGGAGGAGATTTCTCTGCTGAACTGTACCCTCGATTTCCCGCGCCTGTGGGGCAGCGAGGAAGCGTCTTTCCACAGCGGCCTGGTGCCCGTAGGGTCCGACATTTTCCGCAGAATTGTCGTCCGCGCCAGCCGCATCCCAATGGTCGAGACCGCGAATTTCAATCTGAGCTGTTGGACCGATGCCAAGATCCACGAGGTCTGTTCCAATCCAGCGGTCTACGACGCAGCCGAAAAAAGCGCCGCCGCCGGGAAGTGAGCGGGGAAACATCTGCCAGTGAGAATCAACCAGGACTGAAGGGGTTTGAACTTAAGAGCCAAGAACCAAGAGCCAAGAGCTGCCCTACTGTCCCACCCGCAGCGGCGAAATCAGCAAACTACCCAGGCGTTTCTTGTCTTCGGCTTTGCCCAACGAAAAACCGAGATCCATGGAGCTTTCCGAGCCGGCGGCTCCAGCCAACACGTTGGCAAGCGAGTGAAACGACTTGCCCAGCTCATTGTTCTCGTGGAAGGCGACCGGATTACCCTTGTCGGCGGACGGCCCCGCGGCGTGAAAATTGTTAGGCAGCTTCCAGAGCAGCTTGCAGTTGGTTACCTTTTCGATATCTTCGTCGCTGAAGCCAGGAATTTTCTTAAAGCGATTCACGATCAGGCGCGCCCGGTCGCGTCCGCTGCCTTGTTCCAGGAACGAATGCACCCGTGCGGCGCTCCACAGGGAAACGACATCCGCCTGCGTGACCAGGAGAACCGCATTCGCAAGATCGGCGATCATGCGGAACAACGTATCGGTCCGATTGGAGCAATCCACAACCACGTATTGAAAATGGGAAACCAGCAGATCGAATAGCCGCGCCAGCTCTGCGGCAGAAGGAGCCAGCGGCAGTGGCTGCTGCGGTCCAGCCAGAAGATGTAGGCCGCCCTTGCAGGGAGTCACGAAACTTTGCAATAGCGCGGAGTCCATGCGGTGCAAGTTCTGTAGCGCGTCGGCAATCCCGAACGCAGGCTGCACGTTCAAATGCAAGGCCGCGTGGCCAAGCAATCCAACGTCCACCAGAATCGTCTTGCCATGCGACTGTTCCAGCGACACCGCAGTGTTTACGGCGACAGTGGTAGCTCCGGCTCCGCCCTTGGCGTTGATCACTGCCAAAATCCGCGCCCGTCCTGACGAAGACCGGACTTTGGCGCTGGTGGCTGCGAACCGTTTCAGCGCTTCAGCAAAAGAATCTGACGTGGCATCGCGCTCCAGATATTCGCGCGCTCCGGCTCGCATTGCGGCCACAATCACAGAGGGATCGTTCATCGCCCCGGATGCAAAAACCGACGCATTGGCGATGTTGGCGTGGATCAGCTCAATCGCCTGCATGGCGCGGCCGGTTTCGTAGGTGCTGATGTCAACCAGTACCACCTCGGCCCGCAAGTCCTGCATCCGGCGAATGGCGGGATCGGCAATGTTGGTAGGAAAATTGGAATGGGTGAATACCACCCGCCCCAGCTGCGTGCCTTCAACCCGCTGCTGCAGCACACCCAGCCGTTCCGGGCTCTCCGACAATATTCCGACCGCTATCGCATGCATGAATTTAAGATCCCACTCTTCCCAACCTTACCCGAATCTTATGACTAGAGAGTAACCCCGCCAAGTGACCTTTGTAATTGATGCCGGATCGGTTTAGAAGGCAGCTCACAACCAAGGCAGGAAACGCAGGCTGGAAACAGTACCCTCATCCGGGGAGAACTCTTACTTCGAACGGGTATTCTATGCAAAACCGGGCGTCAGGGAAAGCCCATCGTCAAAATAATTTGAGATCAAGGCAGCGTGTGGAATAAAACCTGGGTATGTTGTTGCAGGACAGGCACTTGGTCGTGAAGGAACTCGTAATGCTCGATCCGCACCGCGACCGCCGGCCGCTCGGCTTCTGGGTGAGATTCCAGGCGCACAACCCGGGCGCGACAGCAAACGCTCATGTCCTCTCCGAGCGTGATCTCAGAAGGCATCACCAGCGTCATCTCAATCGTCATGCCTTCTTGCAGCGGAAAATCCGTCCACAAGAGCGCTCCGCGCGAGCTCAAGTCCTGAGTAAAACCCGCGCCGCTGCGGACGTCCTCAGGCACGCGCAGCGTCACCGATATTCAAAGCGCTGCCCACAGCGACGCTCCATCCGGTTTGGCTCCGCCTGGGACATGGAATTCTCTGACTACTAACGTAGCTTTAAGTCTAGCTCAATACTTACGGTTGGAGAAGTCACCAGAAGGTGACTAATGGAGTAGCCAATAGCGGCTACCCTTCTAGCTCCGAGCTTCTAGCCAGGATTGAGTTTGCAGTCTTCGTGATCTGAGTTGCATCGTACGGTGATGCCGCCGCATCATAAAACATGGCCCCTCTAGAAACCTCCGCGCCCAAGGCATTTGAAAACAAAGAGCCCGCACGGCGTTTGCCCGCCACCCTGCGCGCCATGCGGCATCGCAATTTCCAGCTTTTCTTCAGCGGACAGCTTATTTCCCTGGTAGGCACCTGGATGCAGAGCGTGGCCCAATCCTGGCTCGTGTACCGAATGACAGGGTCGTCGCTGCTGCTCGGCTCGGTCGGCTTCGCCAGCCAATTCCCTGTCTTTCTGGCTTCGCCGCTGGGAGGTATTGTCGCCGATCGCTACAACCGTCATCGAGTTGTAATCGCCACACAGACGGCGTCCATGGTTCTTGCGTTCATCCTCGCCGCGCTGACTCTGACGCACCGCATAACCGTGCCGGAGATTTTTGTGTTGGCAATTCTCCTGGGGATTGTCAACGCCTTCGACCTTCCCGGGCGGCAATCGTTCCTGGTAGAGATGGTCGGCAAAGATGATCTGATGAACGCCATCGCGCTGAACTCTTCCATGTTCAACGGCGCGCGCGTGGTCGGCCCGGCCATCGCTGGAATTCTGGTGGCAAAGATCGGTGAGGGCTGGTGCTTCTTCGCCAACGCGGTCAGCTACATTGCAGTGATCATCGGCTTGTTACTCATGCAAGTGACGCCCCGCGCGATCCGCCCCATGGGTTCGGCAATCGCCCACGTCATTGAGGGATTTCGCTTTGTGCGCCACACTGCCCCCATCCGCGCGTTGCTGATTCTGGTCGGACTGGTAAGCCTGGTGGCCATGCCTTACACCGTCCTCATGCCGATTTTTGCCGACAAGATTCTGCATGGCGGTGGGCTGAGGTTCGCCGCGCTGATTGGATCGCACGATCCGGGGGCGGTGCGGCTCGGCATCCTCATGGGCGCGACCGGAGTCGGCGCACTTCTGGCCGGAATCGCGCTCGCCGCCCGTACTGGTGTTTACGGACTAGGGCGCTGGGTCACTTTGGCGTGCGCAGGATTCGGCGTTTCGCTGATCGCGTTCGCGCTGTCTCATACCTTTTGGCTGTCCGCTGCGCTGTTAGTTCCAGCAGGATTCTGCATGATGTTGCAAATGTCGTCATCGAACACGTTAATCCAGTCCATGGTTCACGACGATCTTCGCGGACGCGTGATGTCTGTCTATGCCATGAGCCTAATCGGCATGGCGCCCTTCGGAGCGTTGTTCGCGGGGGCTTTGGCCGACCGCCTCGGCGCCCCGGTAACAGTGATCATGGGCGCGGTCGCCTGCCTGGGCGCCGCCGCTATCTTTGGATTACACCTGCCGAAAATCCGCGACGAAGCTCGCAGACTTATCGTGGCCCAGCAAATGGTCGGCGGCGAACCCGCTGCTGAGATGACCGTGCCGGTCGAAGAGTAGAAAACCTTCGCCGGAGTTTTTGTTTGCTAATCTAAACCTTTCCCTTACTATAGGCGGACAAAGCTTGCCAAGATGAAAAATCAATCTCATCGTGGAATCCGGTGCTGCGTCCTGGGAATCGTCTTGACTGCCGCGGCGAACCTGGGCGCGGGGCCACTGGAAGAAAAAAACGACGCACTACTCTCCACCATGCAACAAGAGTTACAGCGGGCCCAGACCAGCCTGGAAAAGCTTGACCCAGCTCCTTATGTCCTGAGTTATTCCGTCCACGACCAGAACACGGCTGTCGTATTCGGCAGTCAGGGCGGCCTGGTGAGTTCCATCCACGCCCGCAGCCGCGTGGCTGAAGTCACGATGCGGATCGGAACCCCCGCGCTGGATAACTCCCACGGTGCCAATCGAGCATCCGCCATCAGCTCAGGAGCACTGCCGCTGCAAGACGATCGCGACGCGCTGGCCCACGAACTGTGGCGGCTCACCTACGAGGAATACCGCAAGGCGTCCAAGGCCTACCTGAAGGTCAAGACTGACACTCAGGTGCAGGCCCAGGAGGAGGACACGTCCCCAGACTTTTCTCAGGAGAAGAGCCCGAGCCACGCCGACTACAAGGATCCTGCTCCGCTGCCCGATCAGGCGGCCCTCGAAGCCATGGTCCGGCGATACTCCGCATATTTTCGCAAGTATCCTGAAATTTATTCGTCGGGGGTGGTGATCAACGCCGCCAGCGAGCGCCTGCACTTCGTATCGACCGAGGGCAATTCTCTGGTTGTTCCCAGCGCCGGGGTGCGCATGGTGATCGAGGCAGAGACCCGCGCTACCGACGGCATGGAACTGCTGCGGGTTGAAACCTTTCAGGCCGAAAGCCTGGACCATTTACCGTCCGACGCCGAGATCACCACGCGGGTGGAGAAAATGGCTTCGGATCTGAAAGCTCTGCGCAACGCGCCGGTGGCTGAACCTTTCGACGGGCCCGCCTTGCTTTCCGGGCGCGCTGCGGCAGTATTTTTTCACGAAGTGTTGGGCCATCGCCTCGAAGGGCATCGCCAACGCGGCGAGGACGAAGGCCAGACCTTCACCAAGAAGATCAATCAACAGGTTCTGCCGGAATTCCTCAGCGTGGTCGACGATCCCACGCTGCGAACCATGAATGGCGCCGATCTGAGCGGCTGGTATGAATACGACGACGAAGGCGTCCCGGCCAGCCGGGTTGAAGTCATCCAGGACGGCATCCTGAAAAATTTCCTGATGTCGCGCATGCCCATCAAGAGTTTCGGGAACTCCAACGGCCACGGCCGCGCTCAGGTGGGCCTAATGCCGACGGGGCGGCAGGGCAACCTCATCGTCTCCTCCACTCGAACCGTTAAAGACTCCAAGTTGCGCCAGAAACTGATTGACGAGATCAAAAAACAAGGCAAACCCTACGGTCTTTACTTCGAAGACATCCAGGGAGGTTTCACCCTGACCGGGCGCGCGCTGCCGCAGTCTTTTCAAGTGCTTCCGGTCCTGGTCTGGCGGGTCTACGCAGATGGGCGCCCGGACGAGCTGGTGCGGGGAGTGGACATCGTCGGCACCCCGCTGGCGGCGTTGAACCGCATCGTGCTCACCGGAGAACGAACCGACGTTTTCAATGGAGTGTGCGGCGCGGAATCAGGCTCGGTGCCAGTGTCGGCGGCCGCGCCGGCGATGTTGTTTTCAGAAGTCGAAGTGCAGAAGCGATCGCATTCCCTCAATCGCCCGCCTATCCTGCCAGCGCCCGCCGCAGCCGCCTCCGGCCAGGGCGGGAAGGGAACAGACCAACCAAAATGAAGCTGACCAGCACCCCAAAATCGCTCTTCAAGTTTACTTGCTCCTGTGCGGTTCTCGGCTTACTGGTGTCCTCTTCCGCCGCCCAGCAGAAGGACTGGCAAGCCTTGGCCGGAGCCGATCCCGTGCTGCAAGCCATGCGTAGCGAACTGGAGCGATCTAAGTCGCAGCTGAAGTTGGATCAGATGGCAGCGCCCTATTACATCGAATACCGGGTCATCGACGCCGATCAATTTTCGGCAGAGGCTGACTTCGGAGCTTCCCGCGGCGAGGTCAGGGCACGATTGCGGGTCTTGCGCGTAGTGGTCCGCGTTGGCGATTATAAACAGGACAGCTATTTCGCGCAGGGACAGGGCTCGTTCGCTTTCCTGCCGCTGGACGACGACATGTTGGCCATGCGGCACGAAATCTGGCTGGCTACCGACGCCGCTTATAAGGCCGCAACCGAGTCGCTGACCGCGAAACAGGCGCAACTCAAACAATTAACCGTTGACCAGCCTGTGGATGACTTCGCCCATGCCGATCCGGTGCAATCGGTTGAACCCTTGGCGAAGCTGGAGTTTGACCCGCAGCCCTGGATGAAAATGCTGCAGGACGCATCCGCACTGTACAAGAACGATCCCCTGATCGAGGGCTTCGAGTCTTCGCTAAGGTTTCAGGCCGTCAACCGGTACTTCGTCAATTCGGAAGGCACGGTGGTGCGCAGCGGGCAGACTTATCACGAGATGGCCCTCGGGTGCAACACTCAGGCCGCCGATGCCATGCGGCTGGATCGCGGCAACGCTTTCGAGGTGGCAGGCAGCATGCAGGGATTGCCATCCGCCAAGGACTTCGTCGTACTCGCCGCCAAACTGGCCGACAGCTTGAAGCAACTCCGCGACGCTCCGGTGGTGGATGAGGAGTACCGGGGCCCCGTGCTCTTCTCAGCCGACGCCGCGGCGACGGTTTTTGGCGACCTCGTCGGCGAAAATGTTCTTGGCAACAAGCCGCAACTGGGACAGAACGCGCGCACCACCGGCGCCTTTGCTGCCAGCTACAAGAGCCGAGTGCTTCCGGATTTTCTCTCCGTGGTGGACGACCCGACGATCTCCTCCTACCGCGGCCAGTCCTTGCTGGGCCACTATGAAATCGACGACGAAGGGGTACCATCGCAGCGAGTCACAGTCATCGAAAAAGGCAACCTGGTGAATTATCTCGTCGGGCGTTCGCCGATTCGAGATTTTCCAGCATCGAACGGCCACGGACGGGCCCGCATCCCCAACTACTTTCCCGGTCCCAGTTTAAGTAACCTGATTGTAAGTTCCAGTCAGCCGGTGCCGCAGCCGGAACTGAAAAAGAAACTGATCGACCTGTGTCAGCAGCGTGATCTTCCTTATTGCTATTACGTCGAAACCTTCGGACCGAAACTGACTCCGCGCTTGCTCTACCGGGTGTGGACCAAAGACGGCCACCAGGAGTTGGTTCGCGGCGCAAGCTTTGGTGATCTGGATATGCGCGCCCTGCGCAGCGACCTGATCGCTGCCGGCGACGACCTGTACATTGACGACCGCCCGCTGAATATCCCTCACAGCATCGCGGCCCCATCCATTCTTTTCGACGAACTGGAAGTCAAGCGGGCCAACGTCAACAAAGAAAAGCTGCCGGAATATCCCGCGCCAGCGGTGTTGCCCGTCCGTTAACTTTCGTTGAGCACAACTCTAAGGCCTGCCGTCGCACATTAGTGCCCGCGCCAGTGGCGCACCATATCCAATCGCGCACGCGCCGAGTCCATCGCGGACTGGGTTCCGATCGGCATGGGTGCGAACGTCAAGACGAGCATCACGAGCGCGGCAATGGCCAGAAAGCGGCGGCCGAAGGTGAGACCCGGCCACTCGGAGACTCCGGGGTGGCGCATTCCGCTTAAGCGCAGCAGCACCGCCCAGAACAGCCATCCAGTCCAGAAGAAAAACGCCATGGGGATCAAAGCCAGAATGGTGGCGCGAGAAATCTTCTTATGAGCGGGCGGCGACAGCGCAAAAATAATGTGGCCGCCGTCGAGCTGTCCGCCGGGAAGAAGATTCAGCGAAGTCGCAAACATTCCCACCCACGCTGCGATTGCCACTGGATGCAGATAGAGCCGGTCGAGCGAGACGCCGGCGATTCCCGGCGCGTGCCCGCTCAACACCAGAAGTTTGTGGACCACAACAAACACCAGCGGATATCCCAGCAGAATATCTGGAGGCGCTGCGCCGACTGGAGCCACGTGGGACAGTCCTAGCGAAAAAATCAGTACCGGAAGTGCGACAGCGAATCCCGCGATCGGCCCCGCGATTCCGATATCAAACAGAATGCTTCGCAGCCGCAGTGGCGACCGAATGCGGATGAACGCGCCCATGGTTCCGATCAGCGTAGGGAAGGGAATAAAGTAAGGCAGCGTGGCCGCGACGCGATACTTCAAGCAATACAAATAATGTCCCATCTCGTGCGCCAGCAGAATCGTCATCAAGGTGAGCGAAAAGGGAATTCCCAGAAACAGGCGCCGGCCGTGCATCGCCCAGGGGAGCGGGAAAAAGCCATCATCCATTGAGAACGGCGCCCACCCGTGCAGGTACTCCCATTGCAGGTGCGCGCCAACCACGAGCGTGGTGAAAAAAGTCAGCAGCAAAAGTAGAACATGGAGCCAGTAGCGCGGCCGAGGCCGCCAGTAATAAGTCGGCTGCGGCGCATCGGGGGCGTAGATCTCGCTGGGGACGTAAAGCTCTGGGGGATCAAAATTTGACATCTCTAACTCAAGGGGTGGGACTGGCTTTCGTTTGCGCCGCGCCGAATCGCGCTTACTCGATGGACTGCAATTCCTTGCCGGGTTTGAAGCGCACAGCCTTTCCCGGCGGGATGGAAACTTCGGCGCCGGTACGCGGGTTGCGTCCGATGCCGGTCTTGCGCGGGCGCACGTTGAACACGCCAAAACCGCGCAGCTCAATGCGATCGCCTTTGGCCAGCGACCGCTTCATGCTGTCAAACACGGTCTCCACCGCCATCTCGGCTTTGGTCTTGGTAATCCCAGTCCGGTTCACCACTTCATTGATGATGTCGAGCTTGATCACGGGTGCCTCTTCGCTTGGGAGTGTAAGGAGTGCCTCAAGTGCTTGATGCTATGAGAGATATGGAAGATTGTCAACGGGAAGGCGGTTCTTGGCTGTTGGTTCCTGGCTCTTGCACCTATTAGACAAATCGCATTTGCCTTGGCCAAGAGCTAAGAACCAAGAACCAAGAGCCAAGAACCGCATCACAGCTATTTCCCTTCGCCTTCCTTGAACATGTACTTGATCGACGGTTTGTAGATCACCACATTTGGAGCCCCGACGCGGTTGACCTTGATGCAGGCCTTGTCGTACCACTCGATTTGGCCATGAATCTCTTCGTCGTCGGCGAGCACGATGACCATCGGAGTCTTCGACTGCATTTGCTTTTGATAATAAAAATTTTCCGCGTTGGTTTGATCAGGAGGCGGGGCCTTGCGCGCGCCGTTGGATCGGTCGCCCGATCGGTCTGCAGAACGCTCGGAGCGTTCTGGTCGTTCCCGCCGTTCTCCAGCGGCTTGCTGCGGGTGAGCGGGGCTGGAATGGTTTGATCCGGAATGGATCGGGGCAGAGTGATTGGAATGGTTCAGCGACGGACGGATCAGCTTGCGGTTGGCGAAACCTTCCTGTTCTATCGAACGTTCGGCGGCATGCTCAGCTGGCTGGACGATGTCTTTCATGGCAGCACCTAGTCGGACGCGCTTTGTCCCACAAAAGGGCGCGATTGTGGGAACAGAGGCGTGAGTTGCCTCCTAAGCTAGCACAGGCACCGAACGGTGACAATGCTGGGTTCGGCGCGGCAAGTGACGAAAGAGTCTGGGAAAATCGCGCGATCAGGTCTGAAGCACCCCAACCTTAAACTCCGGCACATCGGGATTCAGCGCTGCCGCTTCTAGCGCCGTGGTCAGCGCGTCCCGCGTTTCCATAGGATCAATAATCTTGTCAATCCAAAGCCGGGCGGCGCCGTAGCGCGGGTCGGTCTGGCCGTCGTAGGTCTGCTTGGTCGCGTCGTGCAATTCTTTTTTCTCCGCATCGCTCAGGGTCTTTCCGCCGCGCTCCAGTTGACGGATCTTAATCTCGACCAAAGTGCTGGCGGCGGAGTCTCCGCTCATCACCGCGTATTTGGCGGTCGGCCAGGCAAACATAAATCGCGGATCATACGCCTTGCCGCACATTGCATAATGCCCGGCGCCGAACGAGCCGCCGATAATCACCGTAATTTTGGGGACGATGGAATTGGAAACCGCATTCACCATCTTCGCCCCGGCCTTGATGATCCCGCTCCATTCCGCGTCGCGGCCAACCATGAATCCATTCACGTCGTGCAGAAAAATCAGCGGCACCAGATTCTGATTGCAATCCATAATGAAGCGCGCGGCTTTCTCCGCCGACTCGGTGTAAATGACTCCGCCGAATTCGGTCCGCTTGCGGCCTTCGTGGTCGGTGGCCTGGGCGTGCAGCTTCTGGTTGGCGACAATCCCGACCGCAAAGCCGCCGATGCGCGCATATCCACAGACCAGCGTCTTTCCGTACTCGGCTTTGTATTCGTCGAATTTGCTGGCGTCCACGATACGGCCAATGACTTCTTTAATGTCGTAAGGACGCGCTGGCGAAGAATCATAAATCCCGTAAATTTCTTCCGCCGCCAGCGCTGGAGGCACGGGTTTCTTGCGGTCCCAAGGCGATTGGCGCCGGTATCCCCATTTTTCGATAATCGAGCGAATGCGCGCCAGGCAGGACTCTTCATTCGGTTCGTGAAAGTCCACGGTGCCGCTAATGGCCGAGTGCATGGCCGCGCCGCCAAGTTCTTCTGCGGAAACTTTTTGTCCAATCGCCGCCTGAACCAAAGCCGGTCCGGCCAGAAAAAGCCCACTGCCGTCGGTCATGAGGACGTGATCGCACATCACCGGCAAATATCCGCCGCCGGCCACGCACATTCCCATGATGGCCGCAATCTGCGGAATGCCCATCGCTGACATCACCGCGTTGTTGCGGAAGACACGGCCAAAATCGTCGGTGTCTGGAAATACATCTTCCTGGAGCGGAAGAAAAATTCCGGCCGAGTCCACCAGATAAATCGTCGGCAGGCGGTTATCGATGGCAATGTTCTGGGCGCGGATGACTTTCTTGGAAGTCATCGGGAAAAAAGATCCGGCCTTGACGGTGGCGTCGTTGGCGATGATCATGACCAGCCGCGTTTCGATGCGCGCAAGGCCGGTGACCACGCCCGCCGACGGCGCGCCTCCCCATTCCTCGTACATGCGATAGGCGGCGTAGCTTCCAAGTTCGAAAAACGTTCCGGGATCAACCAGCCGCTCGATTCGCTCCCGCGCCGTCAACCGTGACTTGCTGTGCTGGTTTTCAATCGCCTTGGCGCCACCGCCTTCGCGAATCTGTTCTTCTTCATTTCGGATCGCCGACACGAGGTCGGCCATGAAGCGCATGTTAGCTTCATAGCGCGAAGAGGTCGGATCAATGCGAGTGGTCAGGACAGAGCTGGCAGTTTCTGCGGCCATGTTTGCGATTGCTACGTTAACCCAGGGGAGCGCGAAGGCGCAAACGGAATTGAGCTAAGAGCTAAGAGCTAAGAGCTAAGAGCTAAGAGCTAAGAGCCGTCTTTCTCCAGCCACCGCTCCAGCCTCATTCCGTCTTCCTGCAGTAAGAAGCCATCGACCCGGATCCCGTCGCCGAAGATGCGGTGCGATTCGCGGTCGCGGGCGGCCCGAGTGATCCACTGATACCCGACGTCCGTCTTTCCAAGCGAGAACCACTTTTGCGGCAGCACCTCAAGCAGTCCCGCATGTAAATAGAAAACATAGAGCGCCATGACTGGATCGTCAGCCGTTGGGGCGGGGTAGCTGGTAGGCACGATCAACTCCTCCACGCTCTGCAATTCTGATGGCACTTCAATCTTGTTGGCGCCGGGAGGCAGCGATGAGCGCACTTCAAAATCGGCGAGCGGAGGAGTTGTGGCGTAAATTCGGTCGGCGGATTGCTTGAACCAGCCGGCGATTTCGGAGAAGTCGAACGCCCTAAGCTGGTCGGGATCGAAGCAAGTAATCCGAATATTGGGGCCCTCTGGGCACCAGATTCCCAGATGTGCTGGCGGAACCAGGAACGGACGCGCGTACGTATTCAATGCCAGTCTTGGCTTTTCGGGTTCCTGTTCGAGTCCGAGCGAAACTAGATATTCCAGCGGTCCCTTTTCGCTATGGTGGGTCCACACGAAACGCTGGCCAGAGGCTGAACGAAAGGCAGGAAAGGTTTTCCAGTACCAGGGAGCCGGACCGATAGTGGCAGCGAGTTCCTCGCGCAGGCGACTGCTGTCGATGGTGCTCATTACTGACCGGCGACCACGCCGCGGGAGGGAACGTGCGTGCGAATGAATTGGACGATGTCGTCCATGGCAGTGCCCGGCTGGAAAATGGCCGCGACCCCGATTTTCTTGAGCGCGTCCACATCCTGGTCGGGAATAATTCCGCCCAGCACCACCAGAACGTCGTCCATTTTATTTTGCCGCAGCAAATCCATGACGCGGGGAACGATTGCGTTGTGCGCTCCGGAAAGAATAGAGAGGCCAATTACGTGGACGTCTTCTTGCAGCGCGGCGCTGACAATCATTTCCGGGGTCTGCCGCAGGCCGGTGTAGATGACCTCCATGCCCGCATCCCGCAGTGCCCGGGCAATCACTTTGGCGCCGCGGTCGTGGCCATCAAGGCCGGGCTTGGCCACCAGCACGCGGATTTTTGGATCAGCCATCGAATCTCATTAAATCACATCGGGTGATCTGGCGATCGGGTCATCGGGTGATCTAAAAGCCTACGACCCGAGCAGCCCAGGTTTGGTTTTCAGATCGCCCGATGACCCGATCGCCAGATCACCCGATAGTTTTAACGTCCAAACTCTGCCACAGATACCAGGAAGCAATGCTGCGATACGGCTCCCAGGGCTTGGCGATCTTTTCCATCACTTCCGGCGTCGGAAGTTTGCGCTTGTGGTAAGCCTTCTTGATTGCAACGCGCACGCCATAGTCTCCGGTGGGCAGAATATTCGGACGCCGCAAGCTAAAGATCAAGAACATTTGCGCGGTCCACACCCCGACGCCTTTGACTTGGGTGAGGTGCTCGATGACTTCGTCGTCCGACATTTTCGGAAGGCGCGCGAAGTCCAGTTCGCGACGATTCGCACGCTCTGCCATGTCGAACAGGTAAGAAGTTTTCTGTTTGGAAAGTCCAGCCGACCGCATCTGCTCCGGCTTGAGTTTCAAGATTCCCGCCGGTGTAAGAGGATCTCCGGCGAGCGCCGCGAACCGTTTGAAGATGGTCACAGCCGCCTTGCCATTGAGCTGCTGATAGACAATTGCCTCCGCCAGGCTGTGAAACTTCGGCTCGCCGAATTGCATCTTGTATGGGCCCACCCGCTCGATGATCGCCCGCATCACCGGATCGGACTTCTTCAAATGTAGAAGCGCTTTACGCATAGATTGCTCCCGAAAGCTTCGTTATCTTACCCGCGCTTGCGACTGCGCAAAAGTGTGCCAGTGAAATTCGATGGTCTCGCCCATATGCGAAAGAAAATAGTCGGCGCTGTGGCCACCCGGATACAGATGAAACTCGTGTCGAACGCCTTCGCTGAGCAATTGTTTATGCATCTGCGTGGCGCCATCTGCGAAGCCGTATTCATCCTGCTGTCCGCAGTTGATGTAGATGGCTTGTGTCTTAATCTGGATTTGATTTTTCCGCGCCAGGTCAAAAGGATTGTTCTGCTGCCAGTGTGCGAGGTTCACTGGATTGCCAAAAACCCCGCCCAGCAAGCGACCCAGCGGCCCAGCACTACGCGCGTCGGCATTCAATTCCTGCGGAGATTCCGTAATCAGTGCCGCGCTCTGCGCACTGACCGAACCGAAAAGTTCGGGATGAGCGAACGCAAACCTCAGTGCGCCATAACCGCCCATGGAAAGCCCGGTCACTCCGCGATCTTTGCGATCACGAACTATCCGGTAGTGCGTTTCGATGTAAGGCATGAATTCGGAAAGGAAAAAGTCGCTGTAGCGGTCATGCCCGTCGGCCGCATTGATGAAGAAGCTGGTTCCTCCGTCGGGAGCGACCATCAGGAAATCCCCAACCTTGTTCTGCTGCCGCAGGTCTTCGATCAATCCCCAACCGCCGCTGTTCACGAGTGTCTGCTCGTTCTCGCCCAGGCCGTGCAGAAAATAAAGTACTGGATATTTCTTGGTGCTCTCCTTTTCGTAGCTCGAAGGAAGCATCACGCAATAGCGAACATCACGGTGCAGAATCTTACTGCTGAAAGCGCTGCAATCAATGCGGCCCTGAGAAAAGACGAGGGAAGAGGCAAAGAAAAAAGAAGTTAAGAATAGAAATCGAATCATCCGGAACGCAAAGGTTTTCATGCGCCTGAATACCAAGTATTACTCTGTGTTCTCTGTGTCCTCTGTGTCCTCTGTGTCCTCTGTGTCCTCTGTGGTAAAGATCTTCCTGGCCCCCAGACGCCAAGAGGGTTCCGATCGAGAAGTCGCTTCACTCATAACGCAGCGCCTGTACCGGATCGAGCCGGGCTGCCCGCGCCGCGGGATACAACCCCGAAACCAGGCTGACCACCAGGGCTACGCCGATCGCCGCTGCCACCAGCCACCAGGGCACTGCGAGAATCTTTTCCGCAGGAATCCCGATGTTCCGAAAATAAATGTTGGTGCCAATGTTGATTGCCCGCCCGATCAACCAGCCCAGCAGAGTCCCGAAAATCCCGCCCAGTAGCCCCATGGCCCCAGCTTCGGCGAAAAACAGGTTGCGCAAATCTCCGTCGCTGGCGCCGATCGCCTTCATGATTCCGATTTCGCGCCGCCGCTCCAAAATCGCCATCACCAGAGTGTTGATGATCCCGATGCACGCAACCGTCAGTGCGAGGCTTCCGAAAACCAGAAGGAACGAATCCACGATTCTGAAAACCGTTTGCAGGCCTTTGCTGGCGTCGAGAATTGAAAACGTATTGAAACCTTGCTTCTTGATCGCCTGCTCCACCGAATCCACCATGGCCGCGCCATTCACTCGCGCGATCACCCGGCTGTAATCCGGTTGCGCCGAGGTGGCCCGCGTTGAGTCGCGAAAATCGTAAGCCTGCATTGCGTGCAAGCTTTCCAGCAACTTCTGCGGCAGAAATACGCGCGCCTGCGCGCCGCCTAGGTTGTCGGGATCAAGATCGGTCACGCCGACAATGGTCAACGGCAATTCCCGTGAAGTCACCGAGTACGAGGCCGAGTTCCCATCCGCGTTGCTGCCTGCCCGCTCGGCATAGCGCATGACGATCTGCCGCCCCAGCAGCGGCTTTGCGACTTCAGCCACGTTGATGTCGTCGGGCCCGCGCGTATGCTTGCCGAGCAGTTCGGCGGCGAAGCTTTTCTGCACGATTACTTCATGCGCCTCGCCAGACGAAAAGAAACTGCCTTGCATTCCCGCCAGAGCGTCGCTGCCTTTCTGCGACGTCGTCATCCCGGAAACCATGGTGAGGTGGGGTTTGTCGTCGAAGCGCAGCTCGGTGATGAAGCGCAGGTCGGGATACGCTTCGACCACGCCGGGGATTTTCTCAATGTTCAGGCGCGCCGCCTCGTCCAGATCGGGGCTGTCTGCGGGGGCTGGGCCGTTTTGTTCCTGCTCTCGATTGAAGCCGCGCAGATCTCGCCGCGATGTGACCATGACCCGATCAAACAATCCGGAGCTATGCAGCCGCTGCGAGAAAAGCTGCTGCAAGCCGATGCCCAGCGAAAGCATCGCGACCAGGGACGCGACTCCCACGGAGATTCCCAGCGTCGTCAGCGAATTTCGCAGCACGGATTCGCGAAGATTGCGCGCCGCGAGTTCAACGGAATCGTAGATCTTCACGCATCACCTCGCGGCTTCGCGGCATTGAGCTGATCGGAGACGAGTTTTCCGTCCGCGAGAAAAATCAAACGGCGGGCGTATTTCTCAGCCAGCGCGGTCTCATGCGTAACCAGAACCACAGTCATCTTCAGAGATTCATTGAGTGTCCGAATCAGTTGCATGACCTCGGTTCCGGTGCGGCTGTCGAGATTGCCGGTGGGCTCATCGGCCAGCAAAATCTTGGGTTGATTCACCAGCGCCCGCGCCAGTGCGACTCGCTGCTGCTCGCCACCGGAAAGCTCGATAGGTCGATGCCGCAACCGGCCTGCAAGTCCGACTCGCTCCAGCGCCCTCGTCGCCATTGCGCCGCGCTTCGACCGTTCCACTTCCGCAAAGCGCAAAGGCAGCTCGACATTCTCGAGCACGGTCATACTGGGAATCAGATTGAACGACTGGAAGACCATCCCCACGGTGTGGCGGCGATATTTGGCCAGCGCTTCGCGGGAAAGCCGCGCCAGGTCCTGATCGCCGGACCGCACGCTGCCTGAGGTGGGAGAATCCAATCCGGCGATCAGATTGAGCAGAGATGATTTGCCCGAGCCGGATGCGCCGAGCAGAGCGACGAACTCTCCCGCGCGAATCTCCAGCGTGATCCCATCGACCGCGCGGATGGTCGCGCTTCCCATCTGGTAATGGCGGTAGAGAGCCTGAGTATGAATTGCGATGGCGGAGTCCAAATAAAAAGTTTAGCAGGAGTTTTGATAAGAAACGCCCTGGCGCCTACTTCCATATTCCGGTGATGATTTGCGCCGCGCCGTCTCCGGAATCCGGGTGAATCGGGTCGAGCGAGAAATTATCTTCGATGGTCCGCAAGACGCTGTAGTGGTTGTACGGGAGCATGACCTCCTGGGGCTTGATCATCGCTCCCAGAAACACCGTGTAGATCCGCTCGGGTTTGTTCTTTCCCTCGGACTCGTCATAGGTGACGATCACCAGCGTGCGTTTCAATTGTTCGTCGGTTGGGACCCAGGCGGTATCGCTGAAATGAAGCCATGTCGTCAGAAACGTGCGCAGCCAGTCGCCGGATTTCTTGAGCCCGGCTTGGGGATCCGAGGTCGGGTCATGACCATCGTCGTCGAGGTTCGGACTGTAATACATATATTCCGGTAGCGGATGGGTTTGCGGGTCCGCGATAAAACTGCCGATATCGGTCACGAAGGCATTGTTCGGAGAGTGAGTGTCCACGCCAACTACGTTTTTAAAATTCTTGTTCTGCACGCTGCGAAAGCTGAGGAAAGGCACGTGCTTGCGCGCGTACCTTCCGTTGCGGTCGCCAAGGAAGGGTTTGCCAACGGCCGCAGTCGCGGGGTAGTCCTCAGCGTAGTTTTTCCACTTGAGCAAGTCCGCGATGGTTCTATGCTCGGCATCGTCGGCAAAATTTCTCTGCCTGTCGCTCATAAGCTGCGGCGAGTGGGTGCCGAAATCACTGCCCGCGATCATCGCCAGGTAATTGGGATACGAATAGTGGTAGAGGTTGCCGAAATTGGTGAAGATCGCGCCCTTCCCGGCCAGACTCTTCAACAGGTCGTTTTTCATCGCCGATTCGTAGTCTTGATTTTCGAGCACGACGATGATCACGTGGTCGAAATGCTTGGGCGGAGGCGGAGGAGCGGCGCTGATTGAGGCATTCTGCGCAAAGCTGAGAACTGTGAGGGTCCAGAAAAACAATGGCAGGAGCGCAAAGGTGCGGTAACCGTGGCGGAGCTGCATGATCCTCCAACTTCTTTGAGGTCTGCATGGTTAGACGATGACCGCAGGGGAAAGGGTGCACAGCATTATTTCGCGGAGTCGTCGGCCTCAGTCCAGCGCGCTGGCCTGCATCGGCAATTTCGTGGGTTGTTCTCCGGCACTGGCCTGAATCAGTTTCTGCACCGCGGGGGCAACCATCAGCAGCACCTGTGCTTTCGGCTCGAACGCTTCATGCACGGTAGCAAGTTGCTGTGTCTCCCAATCACCCGGCGCCTTTTCTTTCCGATCAAGATAATCCAGCGCTTGTAACCCTGTTGCTCCCAGCGCAGAGAGGCTTTGCGACAGCGGAAAAACTTCCTGCACCAGCGCCGAGCTTCCTGCTAACGGCTGGAGCTTATCTGAATTTCCCTTCCACTCGGTAAGCAAGGCTCGAATCTGCGGCTCGGTCTCGGGTTTTGCGCCTGACAAAAATGCGTCGACCAGAGCTGAGAAACGCCTGGCCGTCGCACTTTCAGGATGCGCCGCGTCCACCACCCGGTTCAGCGGTGTCATCGCTGTGGGCTCTGATGCGGCCAGGTTCGCCCGCGAATATCCCTTGACCGGTTCGACGACGTCCACCAGCGTCCGTAGCGCAGAGATGTCCACAGTTCCCGCAATTCGCCGCAGCATGACATCGTAATTCGTGTTCTGGGTTACCCCGTAAGCATCGAGCCAATCATTAACTCGATCCAGGCGCTCATACATGGACTGAACGTCGGTGACGCTTTGCGGAGACCATAGGCGTTCGGCAATAGCGGCCGTTCGCGGCCAGATGCGCGAATCAATATTTTCGGGTGAGACGTATTCGGCCCACATGCAGGCCTCGCCGCCCAGGATTCTTTGCAGATCTGCATGGGAGAGACCAGTGGCCGCATCGCCCAATGGATCGACGGCGTAGTGGGAAGCGGCAGAGTTCATCAAGTCGATGTAATAACCAAAGGAAAGCAGTCCGCGATAACCTTGCTGCGCTGCCTCGGCGAGCGACTTCTGTCCTCGCCAGGACTGAATCACGATGCTCTTTGGCAGGTCGGGGCGCAGAATTTCGTCCCAGCCTTCCATCGTCTTCCCGTGTTTGGCCACGAGCTTCTGTACGCGAGTGTTGAAGTAAGCCTGCAGGTCAGCATTATTTTTCAGCTTGTGTACATGCATGAAACGCTGAATCTGCGGGTTCGCGTCCCACTGTTTGCCATTGACCTCGTCTCCGCCAATGTGGAAAAACTGGTCGGGGAACAATCCGGCCATTTCCCCGATGAACGCATCCAGAAAATTGTAGGTGCTTTCGCGCGTTGGATCCATGGCGGGGTCGAACACTCCCCACTTGCGTTCGATGGAGTAGGGCCCTGGTGCGCTGGCCAGTTCAGGATATCCGACAAACCACGCAGTGCTGTGCCCGGGCATATCGAACTCCGGCACCACGCGAATACCGCGGTCACGCGCGTAGGCGATGATTTCGCGCACTTGGACCTGGGTGTAGAACAAACCATCCGATCCCATGCCTTGCAGTTTGGGGAACCGCTTACTCTCTACGCGGAAGCCCTGATTTTCCGAAAGATGCCAGTGCAACACATTCAGCTTGACCGCGGCCATGGCATCGAGATTTCGTTTGATCACTTCCACCGGGATGAAATGGCGGCCGGAATCAATCATCAATCCGCGCCAGGGAAACCGCGGCTTGTCTTCAATCACCACCGCGGGCACGGCAAATCCTTGCGGCGTGGTTTCGACCAGCTGGAGAAAAGTTTGCAGGCCGCGCATCACGCCCAGAGTGGTCGGCGCTGTCAGCGTGCCACCTGATGCAGTTATTTCCAGCCTGTAGGATTCATCTTCTCCCACTGCCGGCACTTCCTTGCTGGGGCGATCGGCGTGAAGTGCGAGCTTAACCACCGGCCTTTGGTGATTGGTATGATCTTGCGGTTCCTCAATGATGCTGAAATCCAGCGGCAGCATTCCGGTGTGCCGCCGCAAGTCGCCGAGGAACATTGCTGCGGTTTTTCGAAGGTGCGGGTCGGCATGGCTTTCCAGGCTAACCGAAAACGAAGGGTCAATCACCAGACGCCCGGAGGAAGGAAACGTCCGCACATTCGCGGGCCAGGGCATCAGTGGCAGAGCCGGCGCATCCTGCGTGAGAGTCAGAGGCCCTATGAAGACCACCACGGACGCGACCATCAAGATCATTCGCATTGGAACCTCTGGGCGCAGTAACGTGCGCCTGAGGCAGAATAGTAGAGGGGATGGTGCGGGAGCAAATGCTTCCCTGGATACCCTCCACCCGGGTTGCAATAAATTGCAGTTTGATTAGACCTGTGTACCACTGTAGGCGAAAGAATCTGCACAATTTTCGCAACATTCAACAATTCTTCGCGAATCCTCAAAATTATTCTTGACACCTGCCTTCTGACCCTCATACTGGGATTCTCCCCTTGAGGGGTGCGGCTTTCCCCCGCCGTGACTGGATTCGACTGAGACGAAAAGGAGTTTCACCATGAAGACCTCGATGAAAGCATGTGTACTGGGAATGGTGCTGGCAGTCTGCGCTGCTGCAGCCCACGCCGGCAGCATTACGGATCCCTTGATAGTTATTCGCGATCCAGTCGGATGTCCGAGCCACGCCTGCGTTTCCGTCACCGGCTTTACTTTTAGCTTTACGGTTCCTAGTAAGGGGTTTGGTACCCTCAATTTTCTGAACGCTTCAGGCACGACCTGGAAAAGTCTGATTCTGACCGAAACCGGAGTAGCAGCGGCGAACATTACCTGCTCCGCGCCCGGCGTATTCAGTTGCACAGTTGTGGCCCTCGGCAGCAATGCCGCCAAGATTGTTCTTACGGCGACTGCCGGTTTTAGCGGAGTTCCCAATGGGAACAGCTTCGAAATCATTCTTGGCTGCGTGAATTCGACTTGCTGGCCCGGCAACTTGAGCATCAGCGCTGCTGCCAACGCGGTCCCGGAACCGGGTACTGTGGCCCTTATGCTGACGGGATTGGGCGCCCTGCTGACTCGCCGCAAGCTGCGGGCCAAGGCGCTAGCGGCTTAGTTCTTCTTGCCAGAATACTCGGCTACGAGTTTGGTGAATTCCGGCAGAGACTTGAGCGATCCTAGTTCGGGGTCGCTCATGGCCTCTTCCGCGGAGTAGCCCTTCTGAAACGCCTGGTGCAGAGCAGCAATGGCGTCCTGCGGATGGTTCGTCAGAGCGTAAATTTCCGCTTGAGAGTAGAGCAACTGCAAGTCCTCGCGGTCGAGGGAACGCGCCTGGCGAATGTATTCGAGTGCGTGTTCTCCATCTCCCTTTTTCGCATAATACAGCGCAAGGTCGCCGGTAACCGAGGCTGATTTGGGATTCACCTGCAATTGCCGGAACGCCAGTTGAATGGCTTTGTTGTAGGTGGAAGTTGCCTGATCTTTTCGTCCCGCTGCCCGGTAAGCGTCAGCCAGATTACCCATCAACAAGTCGTCTTGCGGGCTCAGCTCAACCGCCTTCTCAAACATGTTGATCGAGTCGTCGTAGCGCTTAAGAAAAAAATCTGCAGTGCCGATATCGGAATAGATGGTTGCATCGGGCTGAATGTTCAGCGACTTCTGAAACGCGGTGATGGAATCGTTCCACTTGCCCAGGCGAAAATAGACCGCTCCTGTGTTCTGGTATCCGATGGAGTTCTCGGGCGCCAGTTGCGAGACTTTCTGGAACTCCTGGAGCGCCTTTTCATTGTCGCCAAATTCAAAATAAGCGCCGCCAAGAGTGTTGTGGTTGGACCAGTAATACGGGTTGGCATTCACCGCGCTTTGAAAGGCGGCAATGGCCTCGGGCTTGTGCCCGCTCGCCCGATACGCGTCGCCCAGCCGGCGGTAGGCCTCGTCGGAATTCGGCGCCAGCGCCAACGCCTTCTTGAGCTCACCCACCGCTTCCGCGCTCTTACCGGTTGCGTTGTAAACGCTGCCCAGGGCCAGGTGGACTTCCGGCAGGACCGGATTCAGGCTGGCCGCCTTTTGCGCCGCCGCTACCGCCTTCTCCGCGTCCAAAGGATCTTTCGAGGACTTGTAGAGCCGCAGGTCGGCGTCCGCAAGGCCTGTGTATGCCAGAGCGAATCCAGAATCATCCTGCAACGCATTCTCAAAGAAGTGCACGGCAGATTCGATATCCCGCGTGCCCTGGGTTCCCCGCAACGCGTCGCGGCCCTTCAGGTACAAGTCATAGGCGTCAGCATTTTCCGTCGGATGCACGCCGCTCTTGGCCATTTCCTCGTCTGAAGGTTTCAATTCCAGCGCCTGCACCAGGCCGCCGTAAATCTGGTCCTCCAGCGTCAGCAGATCTTGCGGGACTCCAGAAAATTCCTTCGTCCAAAGCCTGCGGTTCCCGGCGACATCTTCAAGATTCAATGTGATGCGCAGTTTATCCGGTGATCCCACCACCGTTCCCTGCAGGATCAAGTTCACGCCCAGCGCGCGCGCGATTTTCGCGATCGGTTGGTCCCTCGCCGTGGCTTTCTCAACTGCCGTTGAGGAGGCGACGTGGACCGACTGCAACTGAAACATCTTCGCCGACAAGGCGTCTACTAGTCCGTCGGCCACGTAGCCCAGAGATTTTTCGTCTCCCACAACTTTCAGCGGCAACACCGCAATGTACTTGCCCTGGCTTAAAGGAGGGATGCCTTCAACTCCTTCGGGGCCTGATCCGCTCTCCACGGACGGACGAAAGACCAAATGCCGGGTGACCGGGATGGCAAAAAACAGCACCACCACGGCCAAGGCCACGGCCACCCACATCCACCCGCGCTGGCTGGGAAGGTTGAGCGAGATTTGGACGCTGCGCGGCCCGGATACCTGCGCAGCCGATGGCGCAGAGATTCCCACGTGCGACGAAACAGCCAGATTCGGGTCGCTGCTCCATGCCTCAAGTTCCTTCAGCAACTCGGATGCGGTCTGGTACCGATCCTCCGGCTCCCGCTCGAGGCAGCGACTCACGATTGCGCTCAACGAAACCGGAACGCTGGCATCGATATCGGACGCCGGAATCGCGCGTTCGTGAGTGCGCTTCATCAGGCTGGCGATGGCGGTGTCCGCCTTGTATGGGCTCTTGCCGGTAAGCAGCTCGTAAAAAATCAGGCCCACGGCAAACAGATCGGAACGCTGGTCGAGCGAAGCCCCCAAGGCCTGTTCCGGCGACATGTATTCGAGCGTTCCGACCAGCGCTCCGGTCTGGGTCATGCCGTCGGATTCCAGCGATCTCGCCAGCCCAAAATCCATCACCACTACCCGGCCCTGCGGATCCTGCATGACGTTCTGCGGTTTCAGGTCGCGATGGATCACGCCCTCAGCGTGCGCCGCCTCCAGCGCCAGGCAGATCTGCTGGATAACCGTCACCGCTTCCTTGGAGTGAAACTTACCTTTGCGGCGCAAGATTCCCCGGAGGTCCTCGCCCTCCACGTACTCCATTGTGATGAACTTGGTGCCCTCTGCTTCACCGAGGTCAAAAATCCGAATCACGTTTTTGTGTGTGACGTTGCGCGAAAGGATCAATTCTTGTTTGAAGCGCGCGAGAATGCTGGGATTAGAAGCCAGTTCCGGCCGGATCACCTTCAGCGCGATAGTGCGGTCGAGTTCCTGGTCGCGGGCCTGATACACCGCGCCCATTCCGCCCTGGCCGAGAATCCTCACAACCTGATAGCGGGCGCCCAGCAGCGTTCCGGGCGCGAAGAACATTGTCGAGCTTAGTTCTCCGGCGGGAACCGGGCTGCCGGGAAGCGGGCTGGCATCAGGAATGGTTACGGCACTAGAGGAAGCGGAAGGTGAACTGGAATCCCCTGATGTCTTCGTGACCGTGCCGCCCGGGCTACTGTCGCTTCCGGGGACTATGGTCGGCGCATCTGGATCCGAAAATCGTGAAGGATCCTGCATTCAGGCTGCCTTTGAGATCAGGGACTCTACGAGTAGCTGGCGCTTGTCGTGGCAAAGGCACACCGCTATCCGCAGTGGTAGGCAGTATATACCCGCTTAACAATGAGTTGAAGGGAGTTACGCTAAGCGAAAGATCACTTCTAACAGGCGGCGGCGGCCTGCGCGCAGTAGGTTAGGACAGAATCCGGCAGAAAGGCTTGGGTGGCGATGTTCTGCAGGCCCATGTCGCCGCTTGCATTCACCCACACCACGCGAAACTCTGCTTTCTTCTTGCCCATACGCACATCTAAAAGTTCGCCTGCGCGCATTCTGCGGCGAACCCCTTGCAACACCATGCCGCTGGTGCTCATGTTGATGACGATTGCCGGGTCCATGAAGGGCCGGCCAAACGCGTCCATGCCCCACACCTGCACTGGCAACTGAACCGCAATCCGTGGATTTCGACGCCGATCCATTTTCCTCCCTCTGAGTCGTTTAAGGTGTTGCTATTGTGCTCGAGGAAAGGCCTTCTGGATACTTACGCGAGTGATCGCGGAGTGGGTACTACAGTTTTCAGGAAGTAGCTGTGAATCAATGACTTACGTGGCGATGTTTGGGTACTACTTTCGGCGTGCCGAATCTTCGGATCAATTTGGACTCAATCGAGATCGGGCATGGAGCAAGCGCCCGGCCCGCGCGGGTCTCCGCATGATCCGCAGCCGCCGGAGGGCACCGCAGATTCCGCAGATGATCCGGAGCTTCGACCGGACACCCAAACACCGAGAGCTGCGGAGCCAGATGCTTGCTATGGCATTTCGGACAGGCCGCTTTTTGACTCCCGAAAATCAGGGCCTCGAACCGGTGCTCGCACTTGGTGCAAACGTATTCAAAAATCGGCATGTATGATTCTCCGCCCGTTGTTAAGTCGACTATACGAGGTCTGGGAACTTCTCACAACGCTTCACAGTTGATCGTCGCGCAAGCGCCTCATCGGATGCGCGGCAGTTTTAATGAAACCAACACCGCGGCAGCCCATCTATACCAGCAAGGAGACCTCCGACATGAACGAGATGACGATCACTGCTGAAGAAACCAAGACGACAGCCACCGGAAAAGCCTATTCAGCGAAAGCCTACGGCGCGCAGAGCGACACCTCCAAGCTCGGGCCCGTCGCCATTCGGCGCCGCTCGCCCCTTCCGACCGATGTGCAGATCGAGATTCTGTTTTGCGGGGTCTGCCATTCCGATCTTCACCAGACGCGCAACGAATGGGAAAGCATGATGCCGACGGTTTATCCCTGCGTGCCGGGGCACGAAATCGTAGGCCGCGTGGTCAAAGCCGGCAGCGCGGTCAAGAAGTTCAAAGAAGGCGATCTGGCTGCCGTGGGCTGCATGGTCGATTCCGACCGCGTCTGCCCCAACTGCCGCGCCGGCAACGAACAGTTTTGCGATGGCCCGGCAACTTTTACTTACAACTCGGAAGATAAACACCTGGGCGGCGTGACCTACGGCGGATATTCAGACAGCATCGTAGTCGACGAAGCCTTCGTACTTCGCGTTCCGAAGAGCCTCGACCCTGCGGCAACAGCGCCGCTGCTGTGCGCCGGCATCACGACGTATTCTCCGCTGAAGCGCTGGAACGTGCGCAAGGGGCAGAAGGTTGGAATCGTCGGCCTGGGCGGCCTCGGTCACATGGGATTGAAGCTCGCGCACGCCTTCGGTGCTCACACCGTACTGTTTACGACCTCTCCGAATAAGACCGCGGACGCATTACGTCTGGGCGCGGACGAAGTCGTAATCTCCAAGAATGAAGCCGAGATGCTGAAGCACGCGGGCAGCTTCGACTTCATCCTGGACACGGTTTCCGGCGAGCACAACTTGAACTCTTATCTCGACCTGCTCAAGCTCGACGGGACATTGACGCTGGTCGGCGCGCCTCCGAATCCGTTGCCATTGGCAGTAGGCAGCCTTCTGTTTCGGCGGCGGCAACTCGCGGGCTCGATCATCGGCGGAATCCGAGAGACCCAGGAAATGTTGGACTTCTGCGCCGAACATGGCATCGTTTCCGATATTGAAATGATCCGGATTCAGCAGATCGACGAAGCCTACGAGCGCCTGCTGAAGAGCGAAGTGAAATACCGCTTCGTGATCGATATGTCATCGTTGAAGTAGGGCGCTTTCTTGTTCCTCGCTTTCGTGTCCCTGGAATAACTGGGAGCTGACGGCTAGAATTGACTCCGACAGCGGAGTGAATGCCTATGGAAGACGAAAGCAAACGCGCCCCCGAGAAAGATCCGGCTAAGGCAGCGGCGCATATATCGAGCGCGCACCAGATTCTGACCGCCCTGCAAGAGAAGATCGGCAAGCATCCGGAAATCGGTGCCGCCATTACTAATCTGGAAATGGCGCTGAATGTTCTGGAGATCAAGACCGGCGGATTGCTGTAGCGGCGCGCTCGACTGCTTCCGGGCCGGCAATGAATTTTGTGGATTAGCCGGTATTGTGTAGCCCCGCCGCGATCCCGTTGATCGTGGCCCCTAGCGCGTAGTTCAAATCCTCGCTGTTATCGCCGTTTAGCTTGCGGCGCAGAAGTTCCACCTGGATGAGACTCATCGCGTCCACATAGGGATTGCGCAGCCGGATAGACCGCAACAGCACGGGATTTTTCTCCAGCAGCCGCTCTTGTCGCTTGACCAGAAGCAGCATGCGGCGGGTGCGCTCGAATTCTTCGGCGACCATTTTCCAGACGCGCTCCCGTAACCCTGCATCCTGCACGAGCGAGGCGTAAAGGTGTGCAATCGCCAAGTCGGCCTTGGCCATCGCCAGTTCAACGTTGCGGATAAGATCGTTGAACAGGGGGAATTTGACGGTCATTTCTTGCAACTGCTTCACTGAGTTCTTCCCCTGCGCGGCGAATTTCTCCAGCGCGTGTCCGACTCCGAACCATGCGGGGAGGGCGTGGCGGCTTTGCATCCAGCCAAAAACCCAGGGGATGGCGCGCAAATCTTCGAGGCGCTGGCTGGTCGAACGCCGCGCTGGACGCGAGCCAATTTGCGCGTACTCCAGTTGGTTGACCGGAGTGGCCTGCTCGATGTACTGCAAGATGTCCGGATTCTCCGCAATGTTCGCCCGGTAAAAGCGGAACGCGTCCGCCGACATTTGGTCCATTACATCCGCCCACGGCTGCGCCGCTTCCGAAGTCGAGCCATCGGGACGCGTCAACGCTTCGAGGCATGCGGCGATCATGATTTCCAGGTTCCATTCCGCGAGCACCGGGTCGGAATATTTCCAGTTGAGCACTTCTCCCTGTTCGGTGATCCGGATTTCGCCGGAAAAATCTCCCGCGGGCTGGGCCAGGATGGCGTTGTGCGTGGGCCCGCCTCCACGGCCAACGGTTCCTCCGCGCCCATGAAAGAGCCGCAGCTTTACGTTGTGCTTGCGCGCCGCTGCGTGCAGCGACCGATGCGCGTTGTAAAGCTCCCAGGTGCTGGTGAGCATTCCGCCGTCTTTGTTCGAATCCGAATAACCGAGCATGACCTCCTGCCAACCCGACCAGGAGTCGAGCAGCTTGCGGTACTCCGGCTGGCTCCAGACCTTCTCCATGATTCCCGCCGAAGCCCGCAACGATTGGATGGATTCAAACAGCGGCACCGGCATTAGCCCGGGATCATGGCCCGCAGCCGCGACCTGCACTCCGCCAAGCCGCGCAAGTTTGAGGACCGCATCAACGTCCTCGCTCGACTCAGCGCCGCTGATGACGTAATTCCGAATCGCGAATGCGGGGAAGATTTTCTTCCATTCGGCAATGCCTCGAAAAGTCTGCAGCACGGTAGCGGCAACCGGTGCCAGGTCGCTGGGAAGCTTTCCCGAAGCCTGAAGCCGGAAGCCTGAAGCCTGTTCCAGCGCCTGCTGATGCATCGCCGCGTGCTGGCGAATATCGAGCGCCGAAAGATGAAAGCCGAAGGTGCGGACGTTGCGCAGAACGGGATCCAGAAGAAGATTGGCGAGGTCTTCTCCGCGATTTTGTTCCAGGCTGCGATACACGATCCGGAGGTCGGCTTCAAACTCGCTCGCCGAGGCGTAGGCATTTTCTGCACCGCTGCGAGTTTGCCGCAGCCGCACAATCACGAAGCTCAGAAACCGGCGGTATAGCTCGGTGCTTGAAATTCGAGCCAGACGTGCCGGCTCTTCGCCCATGCTGTCCGTGTACTCGCGCAGCTTTTTACGGAAGTCTTCGGAAACCTCGACCTGATGGCTGGATGAACTCATCTGCTCCATCACCCGTTCCATCTCCGAAATGTAGTGCGCCAGAATCGTGTTGCGGGCGCGCTCCAGAGCCTCGCGTGTGCTGTCAACCGTCACAAACGGATTGCCGTCGCGATCGCCGCCAATCCACGATCCGAAAAACAGGACCTGCGGAACCTGATCGGCGCACAGCTCCAGTCCATAAACTTCGCGGAAGGAATCCTGCATCTCGGCATACAGGCGCGGCAGGCTCGCGAAAATCGACATGGGATAGTGGTCGAGGCCCATGCGGATTTCGTCGGTCACAAGCGGCTTCTGCACTCGCACTTCGTCGGTCTGCCAGAGGGCTGTGATTTCGGTCGCGATGGCATTTTCGAGGGCCAAGGCTTCCGAGGCGGGGAGCGGCAGGGTGTCCAGCAATTCGAGTTGGCGGGCTATGTGCCGCCGCTTCAAGAGGACGGTTCTTCGCGCGACTTCGGTGGGGTGCGCAGTGAAGACGGGAATCACTTTGATGTGGCGCAACGCTTGCAACGATTGGTCGGCGGTCATTCCGGCATTGCGCATTCTCGCCAGGGTTCCGCGGAATGATCCGGCCTGCGGCGGTTGCTCGGGATAAAACTTTGCTGCGCGGCGCCGCCGGTTGCGATGGTTGGTCTCCGCCAGATTGGTAAGCTCGAAATAAATAGCGAAGGCTTTGGTGACGCGATAGGCGTCCTGGATAGCAAGTTGATCAACGATGCCGCGGGCTTCTTTCATCCCCGCGTCGTCCAGTTGCGAATCTACCGAGCTCCCGCGGGACGTGATCAACAGCCGCCGCAGTTGCTCCACAACCTTAAACAGCGGCTCACCCGCCTGCTCTACCAAAACCCTGCCCAGCAGGATGCCGAGCGAGCGGACATCGCGGCGCAGGGGATGCTCTTTGGCGCGGTCGTCGGTGCCGGCAGTGAGTTCGGCTAGCCGCCCGCTCTGATCTTTTGCTCCCCATAAAGGTGCTTCGGGCATAGGTTTGTGCATCCATACTAAATTATGAATGCCGAAATGCTGCTAACTACGTGGCCTCGCGAGTCGGCGAAAATCGCCCCACCGCTTGCATGGGCCGCAGACACACTGAATAATGAGTATCTGAAATGAGCCGCGAAAAAGTCCTGATCGTCGAAGACGAACAAAACGAGCGCACCGGGCTCGCCGAGCTGATCACCTCTTGGGGATACGTAGCCGAGACCGCGCGCGATGGCGTGGAGGGCTACGAGAAGGTGAGCGCGTGGTCGCCCGCGATCGTCATCACGGATTTGAAAATGCCGCGCATGGGTGGCCTGGAGCTGCTGGAGAAAATTGCAGCCGACAGCCAAACCATCGCAGTGATTGTGGTGACCGCGCAGGGAACGATCGACAGTGCCGTCCAGGCCATGCGCATGGGCGCTTACGACTACGTCACCAAGCCCATCGACACCAGCCGCTTGCGGACGATCCTGCAGAATGCGTCTGCCTTGCTGGGCGCGCGGGTGGAGCTCGAAGTCACGCGCCGCAAGCTTCGCGACGCAGGATCATTGGGATCGCTGGTCGGCCCGTCCAAAAAAATGCAGGAGATTTTCCGCCTCACCGAACTGGTGGCGCCGAGCACGGCTTCGGTGCTGATCACGGGCGCCAGCGGGACCGGAAAAGAGCTGGTGGCGCGAACCATTCACGAGCTCAGCCCGCGGCGCTCCAAACCATTTGTAGCGATTAACTGCGCCGCCATTCCTGAGACTCTGATGGAGAGCGAAATTTTCGGCCACGAAAAGGGCGCGTTCACCGGCGCCATGGAGCGCCGCACTGGATGCTTCGAACTTGCCGAAGGTGGCACCCTGCTGCTCGACGAAATCGGCGAAATGCCCATCGGCACGCAGGCCAAACTTTTGCGCGTCCTGGAAGACCACAAGCTCCGCCGACTTGGAAGCAAAGTCGAGACCACGGTGGACGTGCGCGTCCTGGCTGCAACCAACAAAACCCCAGAAGACGCCGTAGCTCGCGGAGAATTGCGTAATGACTTGTACTACCGGCTGAATGTTTTCAATATTCATATGCCGCCATTGCGCGAACACCGCGAGGACATTCCTGATCTTGTCCACGCCCTGCTCGCGGAGATGAGCGCGAAACATAGCCGCCGCGTGGCTACCGTCAGCGACGCAGTGATGAACGCCTTCCGCAATCACACCTGGCCGGGCAACGTTCGAGAGCTGCGCAATACTTTGGAGCGCGCGATCATCGTCACCGAAGGCCCGGTGATCGAGACCAAGCATCTGCCGCCGGGATTCGGCCACGCGCCTCTGCGTCCATCTGCCGACGATGCCGATTCGATTCGCGTGGGAGTCGGAACGACGGTAGGCGAAGCCGAGCGGCTGCTGATCGTGAAGACGCTGGAGTCCACTAACAACAATAAGACTCGCGCCGCGGAAGTGCTCGGCATCAGCCTGAAGACTTTGCATAACAAGCTGAAGGAGTACGGAAGCTCGGCGGCAGGTTCCGGGTCAGACGGCGCAAGCCAACCTGCAAAGGAAGAAGAAGCAGAAGAACTAAAGGAGCTCTAACCGATTCGTTGGCCTTAGCTCTCGACCGACCAGTGCCCCAAAGCTGACGGCTGATGGCTGATGGCTGACGGCTAGCTCATGCGCCGCCGCACCCAAATCGTTCTTGCCATCACGTTTATGGCCGCCGCGCTGGTCTCGGGCGCTTCCTATATTTACGTCTCTCAAATTCTGCGGCAGGGCATTACCACCACGCACGACACTGCCACCTATCTGACGTCGCAGCTCGCGTACCTGGCCACTAACGCGGCTCCCGATCTCAGCAGCACCCGCGTCGATACCAGCAATCCCGAAGCCGTGCGCCGAGGCATTGCCTATTACCTGGGCACTGACCGTGACCTGAATGCCATGCTCGATTCAGTGGTTGGAAGTTGGCCCACGGTTTACGACGCCGCCATTCTGGACAACAACGGAAAGGCGATCCTCGACACTGATCCGAATCTGGTGGGAAAGAAAATCGCCGAGCGCCCCGACTTCTCAATTCTTCAGAGCGCGGGGTTCCGGAAAAAGCTCCGCCTGATTTACAACCCGCCCACGGTGTATGAAGTTCGGATTCCACTGCGGTTGAACAATCAGGTTTTTGGCAGCATTCGCGTGGGCGTCTCAACTGTGTTCTTGCGCAACGAGCTTACGCCGCGGTTGCAGCGTGCAGTGGAATTCTCTGGGGTTGCAATTTTGTGTTCGTTGATTCTCGCCGCAGTCCTCTCCCGAATTGCGCTCGGTCCCCTGGAACGCATCAATCGCAGCCTCGACAGCATGACCGACGGACATGACGGCGGCGAGTTGGGCGCGTCCGAGGGAGGCCGCGACGAATACGGGCAGGTGAGCCAGAAGATCGCCAATCTGGGCAGGCAAATGCGCGACGCGCGGGAGATTTTTTCTGCGCTGAAAAACAATGTGGACCAGATTATGTCCAGCCTGCAGGACGGGCTGATGCTTTTCACCAGCGATTCGCGGGTGGTATTGGTCAGCGCCTCAGTCGAACGTTTTCTGGGCCGGACGCGCGGCGACCTGCTGGGGCGCGACGCCAAGGAGATATTCTCCGCCGAGTCGCCCATCGGCGCTCTTATGCTCGATGCCTTTCGCTTGCACCACAGCATTGGCCAGCGCGAAATCGAAATGCCCAACGGGCGTCGGGTGGAAGTCTCTCTCGATTTCATTCAGGAGCGGGGAACGCAGATCGGCGCGCTGTTGACCGTGCGGGACGCCGAATCGGTGCGCCGCATCGAAGATGAGATCGAACTCTCGCGGCGAATTTCCGCCGTTGGACGCGTCACCCGCGGCGTCGCCCATGAAGTGAAGAATCCGATCAACGCCATTGTTCTTCACTTGCAACTGCTGCGCAACAAGTTGAAGCAGGTTGACCCGGACACTTACCGGCATGTGGATATTATCGACAGTGAGATTCATCGTCTGGATCGCGTGGTGCAGATTCTGGTGGACTTCACCCGTCCCCGCGACCTGCGCCTCGAAGACACAGATTTGCGTTTACTGCTGGACGAAGTTTCGCTGCTGGCGACTCCGGATGCGGAGCAACACGGGGTTAAACTAGTCCACGAACTCCCGGCTGAGCCGATTCCAGTGAAAGTTGACGTTGATTTCGCCAAGCAGGCAATCCTTAACGTAGTGCTGAACGGAGTCCAGGCAATGCCCAGTGGCGGGACGCTCACCATCCAGGCTTATAAAGACGACGACACGGTGGTCACCGAGATCCGTGACCAGGGCGCAGGCATTCCCGCCGAGGTGCAGGAGAAAATCTTCGAGTTGTATTTCACCACGAAAAAATCCGGCACTGGAATCGGTCTGGCGCAGACTTACCAAATTATGCAGTGGCACTACGGATCGGTGGATTTCGAATCCGCAGAAGGGAAGGGAACTACGTTCCGCCTGCGCTGGCCGCTGGCGGACACTCGTTCCCGCTCACTGGAAGAAGCCGTTGTGCGCGGTTGAAAATGCGAACCTGAAAAGACCCGACTAAAAAAATGAAACGTTTGATCACGATTGCGATGTTGGTCGCCTTGTTGTTGTTGTCGTCGTTTGAAATTCCTTCGTCGGCGCAAGAACCGGCAGCGGGTGGGCAAGCTTCGCCGTCAAACCAGCCTCCTCCAAGCACTCAACCGCAGTCGGAGCCAACACCCGCCCCACCCCAGACCCTGCCGTCGCCGTCGGAGACGCAAACCCCGCCCCAGATCGCTCCGATGCCAACCGCGAACCCGCCCAGCCCAACGCCGAAAACAGCTAGGAAGAAACATTCGGCGCCAAAAGGGGCGCCAAACCATAAGGTTGTCGTGCGCAACGGCGGCGCAAAAGATGAGTCCGTGCAACTGGCGCCCGGCGTGACCAAGGAGCAGGAACTTCGCGACCGCGAGATCACCGCGCGTCTTCTAGCCGGCGTTGACGACAACCTGAAAAGCATCGCCGGCCGCCAACTCACCCCCGCGCAGCAGGGATTGCTCGAGCAGATCCACACCTACATGAAGCAATCCAAAGACGCATCCGATTCCGGCGACCTGGCCCGCGCACACACCCTGGCCTACAAGGCGCATCTACTCTCGGATGAATTGCGGAAGTAGTCTAGTGCCCCGACGCGCGGGCCGTATTCACTTTCGCCAGTAATTCTTTGGCAGGGCCCTGCACCGGTCCTGAAATTCCCGCCACTTCCGTCAAAATGGCGCGGGCTTCGGTTAGCTGAGGCACCTTGGCGTAGTCCCATCCCAGAAAATAACCCGCCACCGCGAACTGCTGCTCGTCCTGCCCCCGGAGCAGCGCTACCGCCAATTTGAGTTCCGCAATCGACGCCGGAGTCTTCTGCTGCTTGGCATAAACCCGGCCCAGGATGGAATGTGCCAGCCCCGCCGAAACCTTGCGCGCATGGTCGGCCGTAGGATCGTCGGCTTTGGCCGCAACCACCGCTCGCTGCGCGTAAGGGACAGCTTTTGCCGGCTCGGCGCTGTCCAGATAAGAATTGGCCAGTGAAAGCAGCGCGGCCAGATTGTTGGGATTCGCCGCCAGAGCCTTCTCCGCGTACTCATTCAGCCTTGGCTTGTCTTTCAGCTCCGATAGCGCCAGCATCGCCATGGACGCCACTTGCTCCTGCAGCTTGCTATTGGGAAACGCAGCGGTGAATTGATCAATGTCGTCCATCTTGGTCTTGGCGTCGGGTTC
>Ga0210407_10000346_pt1 | contig 54638 bp, 44 predicted proteins | sample IncBWC27MmetaG_FD_150860 | JGI IMG/M metagenome (GOLD analysis project Ga0210407, IMG submission 150860) | Forest soil microbial communities from Barre Woods Harvard Forest LTER site, Petersham, Massachusetts, United States - Inc-BW-C-27-M | ecosystem: Environmental > Terrestrial > Soil >...
TTGCTCCGTGGGAATCGGCAGTTCGCGGCTGATGGCCAAGATCTGTTCCGACCAGGCAAAACCCAACGGCGTGCTTTACGTTTTACCCGGACAAGAACAGAGCTTTCTGGCGCCCCTCGATGTCGGAAGAATTCCCGGCGTCGGCAAGGTGGCCAAGGCACGGCTCAACGAGATGGGCATTGTGCGCATTGGCGATCTCTTGCGCGTGGACGCTTCACTGCTTGAAGACCAACTCGGCAAATGGGGCGCGGCGCTGACCGGCAAGGCGCGCGGCGAAGATGCAGGAGCGTGGTTTGAAGGCGAGGTCGGGGCCGACTGGACGGCCAAGTCCATCAGCCACGAACACACGTTTAATCATGACACCGCCGATCTCGACAAGCTGGAAGCAACGCTGGCCCATCTTTCCGAAATGGTAGGACGCAGGCTGCGCCACCAGGGATTCTGCGCGCGCACCATCCAGCTCAAGCTGCGCTATTCCGATTTCACCACCATCACCCGCGCGCATTCGCTTGCCGAGCCGACGCAGGTGGACATGGAAATCTTCTCGAGCATCGGCAAACTATTTCACGACAACTGGCAAGCCGGGCGGCCCATCCGGCTGCTGGGAGTCCACGCAGGAAACTTTGAGGAAGCGTCGGAGCAAATCGCCCTGCTCGGCGAAGACAAGCGGAAGAAGTGGGCGCAGGCGCTCTCCGCTTCCGACAAGCTCCGCGACAAATTCGGCGATTCCGCCGTCTTTCTGGCCAAAGGCATGTCCGGGACCTTCCGCGAGCGTGTACACGAGAACCCCGCGGAAAAGCCCGGCAAGCGACGCCAGGACTAGACTCTTACTTCTTCCCCGCCACACAAACAAAGTTCGCTGCGTCATTCGTATCGCCCGTGCCTTTATACCTGGCGATTTGTGGATATGGGCATAGCGGGCGCGTCATTTTTACGCCTTGCGTGGGGTTGAGGTCGCTCGCGTATTTGGTGGCAATCAGCTTGTCCGGCGCCGTGCCTTGCTCCACCCATTGCTCCAGCGCCTGGTAGACATCATGCTGCGCGTCGGAGGTCTTGCCGGGGTCGCTTAGCGAATTTGGTCCTGGGCCGCCGCCGCAGTGCTGCATACCCGGGGCCATGAAGAGGCGAACGAACGTGTCGGTATCGCGCGCGCCCAAAGCGGCTTCGACGCGATTGTAGTAATTGATGGTGCCGACTGGCGGAATGGCAATGTCGCTCCATCCGTGGTAGATGATGAGCTTTCCGCCGCGCGTCTTGAACGGCTTCAGGTTGGCGTCGTTGGCATTGAGCGTGGCGGCCTGCTTGTCATCGGCGAGTTTGGGTCCGGTATCGAAATTAAAGGTCTTGAAGTCCCACGCCGGATTGTCAAAGACCATGTTGGGGAAAAAGCCGTTGCCGAAAACGAGTTGGATGCTCTTGCCCGGGGCCGGTCCCGTGAGCCAGCCCGCCCATCCGCCTCCGCCTTCCTCGCCGCCGGGCGAGAAGCCGGCGACAATCTGCCTGCCTTTGGAATCCCGCGGGCCGGCATAGATCTTCTTGAGCGCCGTTACCTGGGGCGCAGTAAGACAACTGGCGGAGTCAGCAGGGTCTTCTTTCTTGCACAGCATCGCGCCCGGATCAAAGCGGCACTCGCGGGGATCATTCAGGATGCCGTCTTTGACTCCGTCCTGCTCATCGCAGGCGGCGAGCACGGCGGCGGCGATGGCTGGAATTTTTGAAGGCGGAATATAGCTTGCCGGATCCGTCAGCGTCGCCTGCGCGTTCCAGACGGACGCCACCAGCAAGTGGGTGAAATCGTTGGCAGGCGCGCCGGCAATGATGCCGTCATAGTCGTCGGGATAGCGCTGGGCTTCCATCAACGCCTGGCGTCCGCCATTGGAGCATCCGAAAAAATAAGACCGCTTGGGGGCATCGCCGTAGAAAGCCTGGACCACGGCTTTGGCCTTTACTGTCATCTCATGGACGGCGCGATAGCCAAAATCCACGATCTTTTCCTGGTGTCCCAGGGCCCAGCTTGCGTCGCCGGCGGCGCCGGTATGTCCGGTGTCGGTGCTGGCCGTGGCGTAGCCGCTGAAGACGGCCCCGGCCATTCCCTGATAGTTGATCTGTCCGGCGAACCCGCCGTTCCCCTGGCCGCGATACTTGCCGTTCCAGCCGGTCAGAGGCAGCCAGACTTCCATCTTGATGTCGGAGTCCGATGTTGGCTTGATCTCGGCGATCACGCGGCAAAACGCCGGCAGGTTCTTGGCCGCCGCCGTGGGCGACGTCGCGCCCGGAAGTGTGAATCCCCCAGCCGGTACTTCCTGAGCCGAGACAATTGTGGTGTCGGCGAGCTTGAGACCGCTTAAACTCTCACAGGACGCGGCCCGGGCGGACTGCACGCCCCATGCCGCGAAAAGCAGCACAGAGATGGCACGGATAGCGCTTCGGCGGATATTCACCATTGTCCTCCAATCGGAAATCAAGGAGTGCAATCGTAAACCATGCGGGACGCGTAGAAAAGGTTATTTAGCCGCGAAGGAACGCGAATGACACGAACGCAAATCATGACTGTCGCCCCGGCAGGCTTTCTAATTGCTTCCCAAAGGCAGCACCCATCGCTACTTGTCCACGCAAAACGCCACAACGGTTCTTCCGCGAGCGCCGTTGGTTTCTTCCATCTCTCCCAGAAGAATGGGTTCCAGCCCGCCGGGATCAACCGGCATTTCACAAGCTGCAATCTCTTCGTCTGTAGCGCCATGAAAACACAGTTCGCAGACGCCCAATCCGCCTTCGGATCGCACTGGCGGCCCAAAGACCCGGCAGGTCATCGGGCGGGAAGAATAAAGGTCACAGGCGCCGGTTTCGGGATCAAGCACCGGACACGGCTCGTCCTCGGCCAGATCAGTGAACACGTCGAACCGGCGCTCGCCTTCTTCGCCGTCATCGAGAGTCCCCGTGACCACATCCCCGCGATAGCCACCTGGAAGCCTTGTAAGCCGGCTTACGGATTTTCCAGCACGCTCGCGGATACGGGCTGCGCGTCGGGGATCGCTCATTTCAAGCTCGGCCAGACCCTGTTGCAGGCGAGCGGCATCAAGCTGGTTGATGGCAAACGGCCCCATGCAGCACTGGGTGCATCCTTTGCGGCAAACCAGCCACTCGCCGCTCTTGCGTGTAACCTCGGCGAGCGCTGCGTCCGTAATTTGGACCAGCTCGTGGTCGCCGGAAGGGAGTAAGGACTGCATGATTCAGATGATATCCGTATCGCCCCAAGGGAAACCGGGAATCTAGCCGCGAACTCACGCGAATGGACGCGAATCGGAGTTCTTGCTTGATTCACGTTCTGATTGCCCCGGGTCCATCGCTTCAGCAGGATATGAAGATGATGCAGGCGTGTCAGCGCTCCCACAGTGTTCTCGTCCAGCCACAAATCTTGCGCGGCATCGTGCCGTAACTCTTTAAGAATCAGCAGTTTGCCATTTGGCCCGCATAGTGCACTTAGTCCTGACCGAGAGGCGAAAGGGGAAACAACATGCGGCGGCAAGTTGCAATCTCAAAAAGAATTTCAGTGGCGGTGTTGGTGGGCATCATCTCCCTGGCCAGCGCCAGGGTACTGGCGGACGTAAGGCAAGCGTTCAGCACTCCGCACTCAACATTCAGTCAAAGCACCGAGTCCTTCGCCGCAAAGGGCGCTGCGGACACAAAGCAGCCAGAACTGAAAAAACAGCAAGACAACGACGAACAACTGGCCGAGCAACAGCTCTCGCGCCTAGCTGCAACGCCTTCCGCCGCCCAGACCGGTGATTTACAAGATCAGGAGTCCGGCCCGGTGCGGCAGATTGTCATCAGCATTCCCGATCGCCAGCTTGCTCTGCTCGAAGACGGAGCGGTGGTCAAGGTGTATGTCATCGCCGTAGGCAAACCCAGTACGCCGAGTCCGGCCGGTGAGTTCACCGTCATCAATCGGGCCACGAACCCGACCTACCGGCACAAAGGCCAGGTTGTCCTGCCGGGCAAAGACAATCCGGTCGGCACGCGCTGGATGGGCCTGAGCCTCCGCGGCTACGGCATACACGGCACCAACGTGCAGAGTTCCATCGGCAAGGCGGCGTCGCACGGCTGCTTTCGCATGAAGAAAGGGGACGTGGAAGAGCTCTTCACTCGGGTCCGCGTGGGCGACGCGGTCTCCGTCCGCGGTGAAAGAGACGGCCTGACCGCACAGCTCTTCAACTCGGCGCCCGCAAGCGGCAACGAGGTAGTGCAGGTGGCTGCGATAGTACCCGCCGCAACCGCGGACCAGCAGTAAGCCGAACCTTTACCAAAGGGGACACAGAGATGGCTAAGACCGGAGAAAAAATGAACACCTCCAACCGGAACGAACAGATTCTCGGCTTCGCTCCCACTGATGACCTGCTGGTCCTGATCTCCGGGTGGTCGGTCGAGAAAACGTCTTCGCAAATCGCGCCGGAGCTCGTGACCGAAGAAGATTTAGACGACGTCGTCCAGCAGCACCTCCAGTTGCTGCAAGCGGCTCCTCGGGTCCCGGGGCAACTGCGCTGCACAACCGCCGAAAGGACGCCACTTGAGGCCTGGCTGCCGGGCAATCTCTCCATGGAACTGTGGTGGTTCCCGGTTGGATTGACGAGCAACCAGAGTGAGCATGGCCTCAGGTGCGCGCCGTTCGGTCCCATTCTGCGCGAACACGGCGTGTGGATGGTCCCCTGCGGAAGCGCATGAATTTTGACAACCAGGGCAATACAGACGCAGGCCCACGGGCCTGCTCGGTCTTCGATCTTTTGAGTTTCCGCTGAAAATTCAAACGGGCGAGCTGTCTCCGCCGGGATGGCCGCCCGCTTCAGCGGAAATATTTGCGTCACAGAAATCGGTGTGGGGACGAGCGCCAGAGGGGTGCGTAAAGCGTGCTATACTTCGCCCTTCCCGCCCATGTCGACGACAAGAACCAGACTACAGACTTGCATGTCGCTTCTCCCTTTATTGCTTGGCGTTTCTTTGCTTGCCGGCGCGCGAGCGCAGCAGCTGACCTCACCAGGGTTTATAGACGCTGCCAATGACTTCGCGCAGGAAATCGTCTCCCATGGCGGGCTCCCGGGAGGGGTCGCGGTAAGCTTTGAAAGTTCTTCTTCCCTACCCCCGGGAGACCAGCGCGTGGTAAATGAGGTCATCTTGGGACGGCTTCGCGGCCTGGGCGTGCGTTTAGTCAAAGCTGATTCCGCCGCGGCCGAAATCCAGATCACGTTCTCTGAAGACTGGCAGGGGCCGGTCTGGGTGGCCAGCATCAAACAGAACGGCGCCGGCCGTCTGGTGATCAAGAAGTTTCCTCGCCCTCAGAAGGCCGCGGCAACGCAGCTGCCTACCGTCACGGTGCAAAAAAGCGTTGTGTGGAGCCAGGAAGGGCCGGTCCTCGATTTCCTGCAGGATGGCAAGACTCTGCTGGTCCTGGAACCGGAACAGATTTCGGTTTATGTCACCGACTCCGGTAAATGGAAAGCCACGGCCACTCTGGGAATTGTCCACGAGTTTCCCTGGCCGCGCGACCTTCGCGGACACTTGCAGGGCAACGCGCATCAGATCACCGCGTTTCTTCCCGGCCTGTTGTGTACCGGGGCCGCGTCTCCTCCACAGTTGCTGTGCCACGCGAGTGATGATCCCTGGCAGCTTGACCGTGGAGCGTTGGCGGCTTTCTACAGTCCGGCGCGCAACTTCTTCACCGGCGTACTGGCGGGGCAGAATGCAGGCGCGTCGGTGCCCGCGTTTTTTTCGGCCGCAGCCTGGCAAAGCGGAGACACGCGGCAGTTGCTCTTCGCAGGCAATGACGGCCGCACGCACCTGTACCAGGGGAGTCTCACCAGCCCGGTTGCAACCTTCAACGATTGGGGCAGCGATGTTGCTGCAGTCCATTCCGGTTGCGGCGCGGGATGGCAGTTGCTGGTTGCGTCGCCTGCGAACTCATCCCACATCGATTCCATTCAGGCCATGGAGATCATCAACCGCGAAGCGGTTCCGGTAAGCGCCGCTGTTGAACTCAACGGGACCGTCCGCGCTTTGTGGCCTGGCAGTGACAGCCAGAAGGCGATTGGCATAACAGAATCGCCGGCAACAGGAAAATATGAGGCGTTCGCTCTTAGCGTTTCTTGCAATCAGTAGCCTGCTGCTCGTCGCCACCGGCAGCCAGGCGAGCACGCGCCCGCGTTATGGCGGGACCGTACGCGTGCTGCTGCGCCACAAAATCACTTCCCTGGATCCACTGCGCGAGAGCGATGACGCCGCTACCCGTGACCGGATCGCCGGACTGATCTTTGAAACGTTGACGGAGATTGATTCGCAGGGCCGCGCTCGCCCCAGGCTGGCCAGTTCGTGGCAAACCGACAGCACCGGTCGCGTCTGGCAATTCAATCTCCGCCCCGCCACGTTCCAGGATGGCGGCGCGGTCAGCGCCACCGCGGCCGCCGCGAGTTTAGGGGCCGCCAGCCCGGAGTGGAAAGTCACGGCGATCAGCAAAGAGTCATTGACGATAGAATTATCTTCCCCGGTCCCGCACTTGCCGGAATTGCTGGCCCTGCCACGCTTCTCCATTACGAAGCGGCTGGCGAACGACACCCTTGTAGGTAGCGGTCCGTATAAACTTGGGGAATGGCAACCCGGCGAACGCGCCCTGTTGACCGCCAACGACGACTACTGGGGCGGACGTTCTTTCCCGGACAGCATTGAGTTCCGCATGGGAGTTTCTCTGCGCGAACATCTCATGGAGCGCAGCCCGGGGCCGGACCACGCAGTGGAACTGAATGTCGACCAGCTTCGCGGCCTCGAACCGGCCCAGAGTAATCAGACGCTGCTGGTATCGCGTCCTACGGACCTCGTGGTGCTGATCTTCCTGCAGTCCGGCGCCGACACTGCGGTCAAGCCGGTCCGCAAGCCAGTGGATCCGCGTGTTCGTGAAGCCATGGCTTACGCGATCAATCGCGCGGCCATCAATAATGTCCTGCTCCAGAGGAAAGGCGCTCCCGCCGGCGGGTTGCTGCCGCAATGGATGACCGGATACGAATTTCTCTTCTCCGCCAATCAGGACGCAGACCGCGCGCGAAAGCTGCGCGCGGACGCCGGTGCGTTCCCGCCGCTGGCCCTGGTCTTTGATTTGTCGGACCCGGTCATGAAGGCGGTGGCGGAACGAGTTTCAGTGGACGCCCGCGAAGCCGGAATCCTGGTGCAGACCTCCGGAGATGCGCGCGTCAACAGCAAATCCGGCCGCGCCGCACTCAACGCAGACGCTGTCCTGCTGCGCGTTCCCCTGAGTTCGCTGGATCCAACCGCCGCGTTCGCTGCAATGGGCGACGACCTGGCGCTGCCCGCGGACCTGGTTTCCGCCATCGTGAGGTCGGCCCGTCCGGAAGATCTTGCGGAGGTCGAACGCAAAGCACTGGCCGACTATCGCCTGGTTCCCGTGGTCCATCTCTCACACGCTGTGTGGATTAATGGCAACGTGCACAACTGGCAGCAACTTCCGAACGGTGAGTGGGACCTGGACCGGCTTTGGGTGGAAGGGACGAAATAAACATGTCACTCCGTACCAAGTTGCTGCTGCTGGTTGCGCTCAGCATTACCGCGAGCGTAGGCACGGTGGCCTGGCTGATTGACAGGCGCGCCCACGAGTATTTTCGTCAAGGTGAAGAGGAACGTACCAACGCGCTGGTGGCCCAGTTCCGGCAGGAATTCGATCATGAAGGCGGAGAGATCACGCGCGGCGTAGATGCGATTGCCGCTTCTGAATCCATGTTTCGCGCCGTACTCGAACTCTCCGACGGCGGCGATCCCGGGGTCCATGTGGATGACGCGGCAAATTACGCCGCCGCACAGCGCCTCGATTTTCTCGACCTGCTGGCGCCTGATGGGACCATCATCTCATCGGCACACTGGCCGGCGCGCTTCGGGTATAAACAACGCTGGTTTCTGGAACAGCCCGCCACCATTCCCAACCGGCCGTTTCTCCGGCACGTTGAAACGCCGGAAGGAAATGCCCTGGCCATGCTGTGCTTGCGGACAGTCCGCGCCCACAGCGGAAACTATTATTTGCTCGGAGGAAGAAAGCTGGACGGAGTCCTGCAGTCACTCTCCACGCCGGCGGGTATGCGCGTCTCGATCTATAGCTTACCGCCGGACGGACATGGAGGAGAAATTCTGGGAGCATTCGCGCCGGGCACAGCACCGGGCACACCGAAAGACACGTCGGATCCGGCCCGGCTGATGCCGCTAGTGCAGAAAGTCCTGAGCCAGCACAATGACGCCTCCGCGACCATTGACTGGTCACCCAACCAGCCGGAACAGGAGAGCGTCCATGCCATCGCGTTGCCGGGATACTCCGACCGCGTGCCCGCGGTGCTGTTGGTCGGCAATTCCATGGAACAGGAGATCGCGCTGGAGAGGCGCATACGCAATGTCAGCCTGCTTACGGCATCGTTGGGCGTATTCCTGGGCATCGTGGTGAGTGCCATCATCGCCGCGCGGGCCACGCGTCCGGTGGAAAGACTGGCAGCCGCGGCGGAGCAGATCGGCCAGGGGAATTGGGACGTGCGCGTGGAATCGCGCTCGAAGGACGAAATTGGCAAGCTGGCCGCGGCGTTCAATCATATGACCCAGGAGTTGATGGGCCAGCGCGAGCGACTGGTGCAAAGCGAACGCGTCGCAGCGTGGCGCGAGCTGGCCCGCCGCCTGGCCCATGAGCTGAAGAACCCGCTCTTTCCTCTTCAGATCACGGTGGAAAATCTCTTGCGCGCGCGCCAAAACAGCCCGCAACAATTCGACGAAGTATTTCGCGAGAGCACGTCCACGTTACTGGCGGAGATCAACAACCTGAAAACCATCATCGGGCGCTTCAGCGACTTTTCCAAGATGCCCGCGCCGGAGTTTCAGGCCGTGGATCTCAACGGAATGGTCCAGAGCATCGTCCACCTTTTTCACGCGCAGCTTACCCGCGATTCCGTACACATTGCAGCGGAACTGCAACTCGGTGACGTGCCTCAAGTGAATGGCGACCCGGTGCTGTTGCGCCGCGTGATTGAGAATCTTGTCCTGAACGCCATTGACGCCATGCCCCAGGGCGGCAAGCTCACCTTCCGCACCAGCGCCGTCGACAAACACGCGGTGTTCGAACTCTCCGACACCGGCGCCGGCCTTACGCCCGAAGAATGCGAAAGACTCTTCACGCCGTACTACACTACCAAACAGCATGGCACCGGGCTTGGTCTGGCGATTGCGCAATCCGTGGTGAGCGATCATGATGGAACCATCAGCGTCAGCAGCCGGAAGGACGAAGGGACAACGTTTCATATTGAGCTGCCACTGTTTTCTGGGGCAGGTTTGGAGGCAAGCGGCGGCAGCAATTAGCAAAGAGCAATTGACAATTAGCCAAAGCGTTGCACTCCGGCCAGGAGCCAGAAGCCAGCAGCTAGAAGCTGAATACTAAGAGTTCCGCACTAAGAGATTGAGTTTATGAAACCCCACCTCCTCATCATCGACGACGATACCAACACGCTGGCATCGCTCTCGCGTGCTTTTCGCCTGGCGGGATACGAGGCCACGGTGTGCGACAATCCGGTCCGCGCGCTCGAACTGGCACAGACGGAACCATTTGATCTGATTTTTTCCGACGTGGTCATGCCCGGAGTGGACGGGCTGACCTTGCTCGAACAAATGCGCGCCGCCGGAGTAGCCACGCCGGTGGTCATGATGTCCGGCCAGGCGCACATTGAGATGGCCGTGCGGGCCACCAAGCTGGGCGCGCTGGATTTCCTGGAGAAACCAATTTCCACGGACAAACTTCTGTTGACGGTGCAGAACTCGCTGCGCCTGGAAAGATTGCAGCAGGAGAACCAGCAGCTTCGCCAGCAACTGGGCAGCTCCGGGATTGTTTTTACGGGCGAGAAGATGCGGCGGCTCATGACGCAGGTGGAGCGCGTAGCCGCCAGCGAATCGCGCGTATGCATTCTGGGCGAAACCGGAACCGGCAAGGAACTGATTGCGCGCACCATCCATGAAAAAAGCCATCGCAAGGAAGGCCCGTACGTAACGCTGAACTGTGCCGCCGTCCCGGCTGAGCTGATTGAGTCCGAGTTGTTCGGCCACGAAAAGGGCTCGTTCACTGGCGCCGCCGGACGTCACGTTGGCAAATTCGAACAAGCCAGCGAAGGCACGCTCTTTCTGGATGAAATCGGCGACATGCCGCTGCACATGCAATCCAAACTTTTGCGCGTACTGGAGCAGGGAGAAGTGGAACGCGTAGGAGGAGACAAGGCGGTCAAAGTGAATGTCCGCGTGATTGTGGCCACACATCGCAATCTGGAAGAGCAGGTACGGCTGGGCGCTTTCCGCCAGGACCTGTTTCATCGCGTCTACGTCTTTCCTGTTGCCCTGCCGCCGTTGCGCGAGCGTCCCGAGGACATACCTGCGCTCACTTCGCACTTTGCCCGGCAAATCTGCAAGCAGAACGGATGGAAAGAAGTAACGTTTGCTCACGAAGCCGTTGCCGCCCTGCAAGCGTATACGTGGCCGGGAAATATTCGCGAGCTGCGCAACGTGGTGGAACGCCTGCTTTTGTACTGCGATGGGGACGCCGTCACCGCGGCCACGGTGCAGACCGCGCTTCCATCGCCGGCAACGCACAGCGGCGCCACAGTCGCCGCCACGGGCGCGCTCGCCGACCGGGTCGAGCAGTTCGAACGTCAGATGATCATGGACGAAATCAAGCGCCACAACCATCACATCACCAACACGGCGAAAGCCCTGGGGCTGGAGCGCAGTCATCTGTATAAAAAGTGCCAGCAGCTGGGCATTGATATGCGACAACTCAAGAAATGACGTGTGCGCTGAAAAAATAAGCTGCATCCTCCGTACCCGCCCCGTTCTCTCATAATAGTTGCAGGTGTCCATCATGGAAGTCAGCAGGGTTTCTGCGTTTCTCGATTACTACGGCAGGATCCGTGAACGCACGCTCCGTGTCATCCGCTGCATTCCTCCGGAAAAGTTCGAGTGGACATATCGGGCGGGCAAGTTCACCTTTGCCGACCTTATCCGCCACATCGCGACGATTGAACGCTACATGTATGCCGAAACCGTCCAAATGAAACCCAGCAGTTATCCGGGGCACGGCAAAGAACTGGCGGACGGACCGGCGAATGTGCTGGCGTTCATGGATCGGCTGCACCGTGAATCGGTGGAAATCTTTGGCCGTCTTTCCGACGAAGACTTAATCAGGAAATGCATGACTCCAGCCGGAGCACCGATTGCCATCGGAAAATGGCTGCGCGCCCTGGTGGAGCATGAAGTCCATCATCGCGGGCAGATCTACGTCTATCTTGGCATGCTGGGAATCAGCACGCCTCCGATTTACGGCCTGACGTCGGAAGAAGTGCGTGAGCGGAGCAAGGACCACAAGTAGATCCACCCATGAAAGCAAAAAGAGTGCGGGACAGACCCGCACTCTTGAAATTACCGCCTACGTTTCTCCTATTGACTACCTGCGGCAGCGGAGGTGCCCGTCGTCATTGAAGATGCCTTCACGGCAATTGTCCCAGTCGTCCAGTTGTGACCAGACCCAGCGGCCGTCTCCATTCTGGCAGCTGGCGCGGAGCGTATCACCGCGCAGATAGATCTGGCGGCAAGTCTCGGTGTAGCTGCCGCGGGGAACGGACCAGCCGTCTCGGCGCGTGCACTCGAGTCGCCCGTCGTCATTTACGATTCCTCCGTAACATCGCCGAAAATCCTCCAATCGTGCATCGCGCCAGTCACCGTCGCCAGACTGGCAGCGCGCCTGGAGATAATCCCCCTCCACGCGTATGTCCCGGCAGCTCTGGGTATAAGAGCCCGGTGGTAAATGTTCGTCCCGTTCCTCGGTTGTTGCGCAACGCAGACGGCCGTCGTTGTTGGAAATGTCTCCGCGGCAACCGTCCAGGTTCAAAGACGACTCAACCCAATCACCGTAGCCGGTCCGGCAACGGGCAGAGAGACGGCTTCCATCGACGTGTATGTCCCGGCAGGTTGCGGCATACGAACCCTCCGGCGCGCGGCCGTGGACCACTTCCCGGGCCTCTTTGTTGCATTGCAGACGGCCGTTAATGTTGTTGATATCGTCGGTGCACCGTCCGATCTCGTCGAGTGAAGTGTCATGCCAACGATCATCTCCGCCCTTACAGCGGGCGTACAGCGTGTCACCACGCTGCCTGATATTCTTGCAGGTTTCCCGGTACGAGCCGGATGGCCCGTCCACTGGCGTGGCGCTGGCCCTGCCCGCACAAAAAACCACAATCGCTGCTACTGCAACCAATCCAACCGTATTTAAGAATCGCATCGCGAATCTCCTCTCCTTCGTTCATGAGTAGCTTTGCCTGCTTATGGTAACAGCCACATCGGGCGTTATTTGTTTTGGGGGAACATCTAGTATAGAAGAACCCGGTGTGCAGAAAAAGGATGCCCTTATCCAGCGTGATAAACAAAACTTTAAAAATGGCAGCGGCCTTTTTCTGTCCGGTTCTCGGATCTATTCCGTGGAAAACATTTTGGCGCGAGAACGCCACGCATCGCAGATGGAGCGCCAGGAAAAAGTCCGGCAGGAGGTCTGCCCAGCAAGGCGAACTCGGCAATCTTTATCGCAGCGGCCGGCATTTTTTTGTTGACATGGACACGTAAGTGCATCAATATCTTGTATGTAGCAGTGCAGGCCTACTAGGAATAGAGGCATGCATGGTTCACCAGAGTCCTAAGGAATTAAATCTCAAGGAGGCATTCACCATGGCCACAAAGAAAAAGGCAAAGAAGAAAAAAAAGAAGTAACCGAGCGCGGAGCCAAGTCTCCGCGATCAAGGGAAAATAGTTACGAACGGGTGTTCGGGTGAACACCCTTTTTATTTGGGTTGACGCCCCACGTCAACCGACTTAATATCCGCTCAGCCACTTGGTCCCGAGGACCATGCCAAGATCCGCAAAAAAAGTTGCGCGCAAACCTGCATCGGGTGAAGTAGTCATCCCCGACAAGATTTACTTCCGCATCGGTGAAGTGGGCCGTTTATGCGGCCTGCCGTGTTATGTGCTCCGGTTCTGGGAGACGGAATTTCCGCAACTGAAGCCTTCCAAGGGCAGCACCGGACAGCGGATGTACCGCCGGGTGGACGTGGAAAACGCGTTGCGCATCAAGAAGCTGCTGTATGAGGAAGGCTTCACGATTGCCGGCGCGCGCCAGCAATTACGGGCGGAAACCAAGCGCAAGCAGTCGCCGCTTCCTTTCGCCGCTCCGCCGGCGAACCTGGGCCAGTTGAAGCAGGTGCGGCAAGGACTGAAAGAAGTCCTGGGGATCCTTTCCCACAAACGTTGACCCGGCAGGTCGCCGCAGGGGCGTGGACCGGAGTAATTAGTGCTTCGCGAGAATCGTGGGGTGCATCCAAGAAAGCAGCTATAATAACGTTCACAAGAGCAATATTTTTCCGTCTTAAGGATATACAAGGTATTCATGTCCAAAAAAATACAGGTTCTCCTTCTTACCACTTCCATTCTGATCGTGGGCTTTGTTTTGGTCGGGGGCTTGGGCGTACACGCCTCCAGCAGCAACGAGGAATCCTACACCCACTTGCAGGTCTACAGTGAGGTGTTGTATCACGTCCGGGCGGAGTATGTGGAAGAGCCGAACATGAGTCTGGTCACCAGCGGCGCCCTGCATGGCATGCTGGAATCGCTGGACGCCAACTCCAGTTACCTGAGTCCCGCTGAATACAAAGCGTTCAAGGAGAACAAGTCCACGGGCAAGGCCAATATCGGCGCGACCGTTTCCAAACGGTTCGGATACGCGGCGGTGGTCTCGGTGATCCCGGGCGGCCCGGCGGACAAAGCGGGCATCGGCAGTGGTGACATTCTGGAAGCGATTGACACTCAGAGCACGCACGACATGTCGCTGGCCGCAATCAAGAACCGCTTGACCGGTGACGCAGGTTCGCATCTCGACGTCTCCGTCATCCGCGCCCGCAGGGTCGAGCCGCAGAAGGTCACGCTGGTGCGTGAGGAGACCAAGCCGCCCGCCGTGCAAGGGCAGATGCTTGCCGACAATATTGGCTACGTCAAAACCACGGTCCTTACCCCAGGCCGGGCCTCTGAGATTGAAAACAAAATCAAAGACCTGCAGAAGGCCGGCGCCAAGAAGCTCGTCCTTGATTTACGCAACACTTCCGCCGGCGACGAAGAAGAAGGCGTTGCCGCGGCCAACCTCTTCTTGGACCATGGGCTGATCGCTTACGTACAGGGCCAGAAGTATGCCAAGATCACTTACAACGCCGACCCGCAAAAGAAAATCACCGATCTTCCTCTGGTGGTCCTGGTGAACCACGGGACGGCTGGGGCCGCCGAAATTGTGGCGGCTGCCATTCTCGACAACAAACGCGGCGACGTGCTGGGCGACAAGACTTTCGGCGATGGTTCGGTGCAAAAGCTGCTTGACGTGCCGGATGGCTCCGCCTTGATCCTGTCCATTGCCAAGTACTACACGCCGGGCGGCAAGGTGATTCAGGACACTGGAATTACTCCCAACATAGTGGTCGCTTCGGCCAGCGACCTGGTGGCTGCCGTGGACGACGAAGATGGCGGCAACGAAGAGCCGCAGAAGACAACGCCGGCCAACGACGACCAGTTGAACCGCGCTATTCAGCTGTTGAAGGCCAAGGGCCAAAAGACCTAGGAGCGGGGTTGCACCGGGGCTCCGGGCTGGGCGGAAATAAGAACGTGGTATTCTGGCCTGACAGGTCTCCTTTCCCCATGAAGTTTCTGTATTCACACCTGCCCGCCGTCCACGTAGGGGGAAGAAAACTTGTTGGCCGCGTGGTCTTCGGCTTACTGGTTCTGAGCGCCGCGCTGGTGGGAACACTGGGCGGTTTGCTGATCGTCTACTCCACCGACCTTCCGCAAATCAGTGAACTCGAACGCTACCGCCCCAGCACAGTGACTGAGTTGTACGATGACCGCGGCCGGGCCATTGGGTCCTTCGCTCTGCAACGCCGCGTGCTGGCTGCCTACGACGACTTTCCCAAAGTGCTGCACGATGCCATTCTTTCCACCGAAGATAAGAGCTTTGACGACCACTGGGGCATCAATTTCTGGCGCGTCATGGGCGCCACCTACCGCGACATGACGGCCCCCGGGTCGCGTGCGCAAGGCGCCTCCACTCTGACCATGCAGCTCTCACGCAACCTGTTCCTTTCTCCTGAGCGGCACTTCAGCCGCAAGGTGCAGGAAGCCATGCTGGCCATCCAGATTGAGCGCCGTTTCACCAAGCAGCAGATCTTCACCATGTATTGCAACCAGATTGCTCTGGGCCACGGCGTCTATGGATTTGAAGCGGGCGCACGGTTCTATTTCAACAAGCACGCCAGGGACCTGACGCTTGCGGAAGCCGCCCTGCTCGCTGGATTGCCAAAGGGACCTTCGTACTATTCTCCCATTGGTTATCCGGAGCGCGCTCTCCGACGCCGCAACCTGGTAATCAACGGCATGTTGGAAGACGGCAAAATCACTGCGAATGAGGCCATACGCGCCAAGACCGCTTCGCTCGGCCTGAGCCTGCAACAGCCGGCGGCATCTCCAGCCCCGTATTTTGTCGAAGAAGTCCGCCAGTATCTGGAAAAGAAATATGGCTCGGCCGAAGTGCACGAAGGCGGATTGCGCGTCTATACCTCCCTCGATCTCGATCTGCAAAAGGCCGCGACCCAGGCGGTGCTGGAAGGTCTCGCAACCTACGAGCGCCGGCACGGCTGGCAGGGGCATCTGAAGAATGTCCTGGGAACGGGCGAGACGCTGGAAAAATACCGGCATCCGGACTGGGACCAGGCCCTCACGGAAGGAAGTTACGTTCACGCACTGGTGAGCGACGTGGGATTGCAATTCGCCAAGATCAAGCTGGGACGCTACAGCGCTACCCTGGGGCCAACGGACATTGCGTGGACGGGAAACAAACTGCCCAAGACGATGCTCATGCCCGGAGACATCCTGTATGTCAAAGTCCTCGCCCTGAACAACGACCACACCGCCAAAGTCCTGCTGGAGCAGGACTCCGGCGCACAGGCCGCGCTGCTGGCCGTTGACAACGCCACCGGCGATATCAAAGCGATGGTCGGCGGACGCGATTTCAACGAATCCAAGTTCAATCGCGCGACCCAGGCGGAGCGCCAGGCCGGCTCGTCCTTTAAGCCGTATGTTTATACCGCCGCCGTGGACGAGGGCGCCGAACCGGATGACTTAATCCTGGACGCCCCAACTACCTTCTTGAGCGGCGGCTCGTACTATACTCCCCACAACTTTGACCGCAAGTTTGAAGGCAACATCACTCTGCGGCGCGCCCTGTCGGACTCGCGAAATATTCCGGCGGTGAAGCTGGCGCATAAAGTGGGCATGAAAACCGTGGTCGACTATGCTCATAAATTCGGCATCAACTCGTCGATTCCCTCTTTTCTCCCTGTAGCGCTGGGCGCGGCAGACTTGACGCTGTATGACCAGACGTCCGCGTTTTCGGTCTTTCCCAACGACGGTCTCCGCATCGAACCGCGATACATCCGCAAGGTGACGGATTATGAAGGCCACGTTCTGGAAGAATACTTTTCTGACGCCCGGGACGTCATCAGCGCGCGCACTGCTCGCATCATGGTTTCATTGCTCCAGGCCGTGGTCCAGAGCGGCACGGCGCGCGCGGCGCTCACGCTCCACCATCCGCTTGCCGGGAAAACCGGGACCACCAACGATTACACGGACGCCTGGTTCGTAGGCTTTTCTCCCAGCATCACCTGCGGCGTCTGGGTGGGTTATGACGAAAGAAAGGCCCTGGGCAGAAACGAAACCGGCGGGCACGCGGCTCTGCCCATCTGGATGGACTTTATGCGCGTGGCCATCTCCGATCCCGCGCACCAGGACGAATCTTTCCCACCGCTGGTCATGGACCAAATCACGGACCGGATCATGGCCAAGGCCAGGGCCAGGACTGCAGCTGTGAAGCGGGCGGCCGCGCTTGTGCCCGACCATCATGGCGACGCGGAGGCGCATTAGATAGCCCATGCGCAAGCTGTTCCGTTACTTCGCGCTGTCCCTGATACTGCTGCTGGTGTGCCTGGCTTCGGCCTTGCTGGCCATGCGTTTCGCCATTCACGGACGCGAAGTGCGCGTGCCGAAGTTCCAGGGTATGACGTCAGCGGAGGCAGAACGTCTCGCGAACACCTACGGTCTGGTGCTTTCCGTGGAAAGCCGCTTCTACAGCACGGACGTGCACGAAGGCCGCATCGTTTCCCAAATGCCGGCGGCGGACAGCAAAGTCCGGCGCGGCCTGAAGGTGCGCGTTGCGGAGAGTCTCGGGCCGCCGCGCTCGACCGTCCCCAATCTTATGGGTCAGAGCCAGCATGCAGCGAACCTCAACGTGAGTCGCCGCGGCCTGGAAATCTCCGCCGCTCCAACCCTGCGCTTCCCTGGAGCGCAACCGGACACGGTAGTAGCGCAGAGCCCTCCTGCTGATGTGAAGAACATGTCCTCACCCAAAATTGGCCTCCTCTTCGCAGCGCCGGACAACACGCAGTGGTACATCATGCCCAGATTTGTGGGCCGCCCCTTGGCCGAAGCCACCCAGGAGTTGTTGCGTGCGGGCTTTACCCTGGGCACGGTGAACGATGTTCCCATTTCGGGAAGCGATACGGTGGGGCCGGTGCCCAATGGGACGGTTCTCCGGCAGTACCCGCCCGCGGGACAGCGGATCGCCGCAGGCTCCAGTATCGCCTTCGAAGTAGCTAGGTGACTGACGGGTTGCCCGAGCCCTTGTGACTAAAGTCCATGGCGGTTGGTTGCGCGGTACTGGCCGTAAAACTGCGCTCGATGTACCAATGACCTGCAACTGTCCGGCGCAAGCAGGGCTATAGTTGTTGTGTCAAGGCACGGAGAAAGCAGATGCAGCCCATGGAAAATCGTTTTGCAGATTCGCAGACTCCCCAGCAAAGCCTGCGTTCGCTGGAACCGGTCCGGTTACTGGACAAATACATCACCGCCTGGCAATGCTCGAGCTGCAGACGGCATTTCGCCCTGAAAGAGTCCGAGCGTCTCGCGATGGGAACGGATGTGGAAGTTCCCTCCCGCATACGTCACTCGTTTGAGGCCCATAAGTGCATCGACTGCGCGCGCAAGGACTCCACGTCGCTTGCCCGAGTAGATGACATCTGGAGCGCGTAAGTAAGCGCAGGCTCCGCGTGCCTTGAAGCATTAAGAGACGCTTTCGTTTCTGATGCCCGGCCTCAAGAGCTTGTAATTGCCAAAATCGGTAATCGGGAATCCAAGTTCCGGTGATGATGGCATTTTTGGCAATCGTTCCCTGCGTTTGACACGGTAAATCCGCCGACTTTACAATCGAAATTGCTGCTCTTGCTTGCAGAGCAGCATTCTTTTCTAAGGCGCCTTTTCGCGCTTCTCCCATTGGCGGCGTAGCTCAGGTGGCTAGAGCGACGGTCTCATAATCCGTAGGTCGTAGGTTCGAGTCCTACCGCCGCCACCAAGCAAGGGACGGCCGATGGAAATACCTCGCCGTTATGTTATGTTCGTTCGTACCACCACTCTGGAGCAGCCGATGGCCGCGGAACATTTCGACGTGTTGATCATGGGGGCTGGCCTGTCGGGCATTGACGCCGCCTATCACCTGCAAAAACTCTGCCCCAGGAAGAGCTACATCATCCTTGAACAACGGGAGCGCATCGGCGGTACCTGGGACCTGTTCCGCTACCCCGGCATCCGTTCCGACTCCGACATGCTGACCATGGGATATTCCTTCCGCCCATGGACCCATCCCAAGGCAATTTCTCCGGGCGACGACATCCGCGACTACATCACCGCCACCGCGCGGGACGAGGGCATTGATCGCAACATTCGCTTCCGGCACTTGATCAAGCGGGCCTCGTGGTCGTCGCAAGATGCGAAGTGGACCGTCGAAGGCGTCCGCAAATCGTCCGATGGGCCCGTCAGGAAAGATTCCAAAGACGAGCCCCTGACGCTGACCTGCAATTTCCTGTTCTCGTGCGCGGGTTATTACCGCTACTCCGCCGGTTACTTGCCGGAGTTTCCCAACGTCAGTCGTTTCCAGGGGCGCATCGTTCACCCGCAAGGCTGGCCCGAAGATTTAGACTACGCCGGGAAACGCGTGGTCATCATCGGGAGCGGGGCCGCGGCCGTGACGCTGCTGCCTGCCATGGCCAGGACTGCCGGCCATGTAACGATGTTGCAGCGCTCGCCAACCTACGTTATTTCCGCTCCCGAGCAGGACCGGATCGCAAATTGGCTGCGTCGCGTATTGCCCGCTACCTGGGCCTATCGGCTCAGTCGCTGGAAAAACGTGGCGTTCATGACTTCCGTCTACCAGTTCTCGCAGCGGTTTCCTGATTTTGTAAAGAAAGGCCTTCTCAAGAAGGTACGTGAGCATTTGGGGCAGGACTATGACGTCGAGACTCATTTCACTCCGCGCTATAGGCCCTGGGAGCAGCGGATGTGCCTGGTCCCGGATGCGGACATGTTTGAGGCGATCAAATCGAACCGCGCCAGCGTAGTCACGGACCAGATCGAAACCTTTACCGAAAAAGGCCTCCTGCTTAAATCAGGCAAAGAACTGCAAGCCGACATCATCGTGACCGCGACGGGACTGGTGATGCAGGCCTTCGGCGGAATCGAGCTTTCCGTCGACGGACGACGCGTCGACCCCGGCGAGACCCTCGCTTACAAAGGCGTGATGATGTCGGGTATTCCGAACTTCGCCTCCGTGTTCGGCTACATCAACGCCTCATGGACGCTGAAGGCCGACCTGATCTGCAATTATGTGTGCCGGCTTTTGAACTTCATGGACCGGAAGGGCGTGCGTCAGGTCACGCCGAAAAACAGCAGTGAGAACGCAGCTGCGCCTTTTGTGGAAAGTTTCACGCCTGGCTACATTCAGCGCGCACTGGCAAGCTGGCCGAAGCAGGGAGCGAAGAAGCCGTGGCGTGTTTATCAAAATTACATCCGCGACACCATCAGCCTGAAGTGGACCTCGCTTGAAGACGGCGCGTTGGGCTTCTCGAATCCGCCGCAGTCTTCCTCCAACCCCGCATTCGCTCGAAACGGCGAGATTGAACCGGCCCTCGCTCAACAGGATTAGATAAATCGGCGCTCCATCGCCGATCCTGGCTCCAGCTTTGGACCCTTAACGGATAAACCCTCTCACGCTGAAAGGCATCCTAAGCTGCTGGGAGAGCAAACGTGTCGACCTCCGATCTGACTTGGGTTCTCTTCGCACTCTTGCTCCTTGTCGGGTTGGCGCAGTTATTCGGCTACGTTTTCGTGAAACTCCGACAGCCGAAGGTGGTCGGAGAAATCCTGGCGGGCATCGTCGTGGCCCCGGCTCTCATCGGCCGGCTACCGTTCGCCTCAGGGCTGGTGGAAGCCACCAAGCATCAGGCCAACATCTTGAATTTTGTCTACTGGCTCGGCTTGCTGCTGCTGATGTTCCTGTCCGGTGCCGAAACGCGCCAACTGTTCAATCGCGAAGAGCGCCGCGAAGTGGGTTGGCTGGCCATCGTGGGCACCGGCACACCGTTCATCCTTGGGCTGGTGCTGGGCCCGTGGCTGGTTCGCCCCACGCTTGCCGGACCCAACGGCAACCTCATCTCTCTGATCATCATTCTTGCCGTCGGCGTCGCGGTGACTTCGGTCCCGGTGGTCGCGAAGATTTTCTCCGACTTGAAAATACTCAACACTCGCTTCGCACGACTCGTTCTCGGCGTCGCCGTGCTGGAAGACATGGTGCTGTGGCTGGCGCTGGCGGTGGCGACAGCAATGGCCGGTACAGCCGCGCTCAACTGGCGACAGATGTCAGGTCACCTGATCAGCACGATCATATTCTTCGCGTTGGGGCTGACCATCGTTCCCCGGATGGTAAAGCGAATCAACAAGTCCCGGCTCAACGTGATCGCGCAGCACTTCCCGGTGGCCTATGTGCTTGCAGTTCTTCTCGTGTATTGCGTTATCGCAGGAGCACTTGATGTCAGCATGGTATTTGCGGCATTTCTTGCCGGCTTCGCCGTGGTACATAAGAAACGCAGACTTTTTTCAGGGGCGCTCGGTTCCATCGGGAAAGTGTCGTTCGCGTTCTTTATACCGGCGTACTTTGCGATTGTGGGTTTGAAACTCGACCTGGTTCGAGGCCTGTCGTTGGGGATGATTGCCGCATTCCTCATCGGAAGTTGTGCCGTCAAGATTCTCTCTGTGTCCCTGGCGGCGCGTTGCGCAGGGTTCCGTGGGTTGGATCTGATCAATCTGGCGATCACGACGAACGCGCGCGGCGGACCAGGGATCGTACTGGCCAGCGTGGCATTTGATGCCGGGATTATCAGCCCGCAGTTCTACACGACTCTTGTGCTGGCGGCGGTCCTCACCTCTCAAATGGCTGGCGCGTGGCTTGACTATGTGCTGCGCCGAGGCTGGCCACTGCTGACGCCAGCTACCGCAGATGAGTTGGCCCTTGTCCCGCTCAAGGAGAGCACGTCCGCCGCCTGAGTCCGGATAAGGCAAACCGGGCGCTGAGGAGCAGCGCCCGTGGCCCCGGCTGGCCCGAGGGTGGTATCAATTCAATTTGCCTGATCCAGCGTTCGTTTCATCATCCAGCCGATCAACGCTCCGGCGGCCAAGCCTAACGCTAATGTAGTCGCCACGGTCACCACAGGGTGTCGCTGGAGACGCTGAGTTGTGTCATTCAAGAACTCTTCCGCGGCATCACCGCCATGTTTGGCGGCGCGCCTCACTATTCTTACGCCATCATCTATTGCATCGGCAACCGCATTGGTTGCACGAGAGGCCCGGTGAGCTGATTCGGCGATATGTTCAGCCGCTTTTTCCACTACGTTTTGTGACATGAGTTCCTTCCTTTTGTGTTTTGTGGCCGGTGGTCACAAGTCCATTATTCGCCGACGGCCTTTTCAACGTGGCCAGTCCATTTTTGAACCGTGCCGGCTTGCCCTTCCGCTTTCCCTGCGGCTTCCAAATCGGGATTGTTGGTTGCTTTCCCAACCTCCTCCTTGATTTTCCCCTTCACTTCGTGGATCTTGCCCTGGGTTTTGTCTTTCGTGCTTGGTTTCATCATTTTTTTCTGGTCCTTTCGAACTGAGTGCGATGTCGTGTCGAGATTGAAACGCTATTGGCTTCAGACACGGACCTTATTCCGCTGTTCTGTCCAGGACGCCAGGAGCGGCGCCCCGGGGCTGCCGCCGTCAATCTTCACTCGTTAGTCCTAGCATAGGCTTGGAGAGAGTGGTTTGGCTGGTCTAGAGTGCTCAGTTCTGATAATTCGCGAAATATTGTTTCTGTAAAATGCCAGCGTTTCAATTTTGACCAGTTTAGCCCGCGATTGGAAACACGGGTTTGGCCCAGCTCATCCCAAGGAAGTGGAACCGAGGGGCAAGCCTGCGGAAAAATCACACGAAGCCTTCCCCGCGGTGGATTTTCTTCGCCGTACCCAGCCTTACGCCGCCGGTCATCATCGTGTTCCGACGTTACCTTTATTCTCTGCAATCGGACTAAGGTACCGTTACCTAATCGTGCTCCGTCGTTATCTTTAAGCCTTTGCTCTCGTGGGATACCGTATCTCTATACGCATTTCACTCACGCAACGCGCCGCTGAAGCAATAAACACATAACTGATCCAACTCATATTCTGCTGCCCAACCACGGGTTGCCAGGACGACGGAGACTTATGTCCAAATTACGTTATATTCAATTGGCTATTCTTGTGTTCTTGTTTTCACCTGCAGCTTTTGCCGGAACGACCTTTAAAGCTACCACCACGCTGACCGCGGAGACCTCGAATAACACCAGTGCCGCAAACACTTTCACTGCCCAATCAAACGGTAATGCGGGCGCCGGCAACATCAGTAAAGCCCCGCTCCGCAGCCTTCTGTACCCGGGTTCCACAGCCAAGATTTACGCGCACTTTATGCCTTGGTTTGGGTTTGGAGATCACATGAACATTGGCTACACCTCCTCTGACCCGACTCAGGTGCAAAAGCAGATCTCAGACATGGTCAGCCGCGGGCTCGACGGGACCATCATCGATTGGTACGGTAGGGGCACCATGAACCACAATTTTTCGTATTACGACCAGGCAGTCCAGTACTTGAGGCAACAAGCAGAGCTGCACCCGGGCTTCAACTTCGCGATTATGCACGATGCCGGCGCCATCCAGGCGTGCGCTAATACTTCCGGGTGCGATATTACGCAAATGACGATCGACGATCTGAACTATGCGTATAACACCTACGAAAACTCACCGGCTTATCTGCATTTCAACGGGCAACCTGTTGTCTACTTCTTTGGGCATGAGGCCTACCCGATTGACTGGAATCGAGTACGAGCTTCGGTGATGGGCAATCCCATGTTCATCTTCAGGAATGCCGGCGGATTCCAGCAGCCGCAGAGCAATGGCGGATTTTCCTGGATGGCCCCGGAATCCGTCAGCGCCGGCGACCCAATGTCGCTGGCCTACCTGGATTACTACGACAAGATAGCGCTGTCGTTGGCGCCCGCTTATTCCTCCGCATCGGCATATAAGGGGTTCAATGATTCCCTGGCCCTCTGGGGTAGCGGTCGGCTGGTTGGTCAGCAGTGTGGACAGACCTGGTTGCAAAGCATCGCCGAATCGGCAAAGTTCTACTCGACCAGCAAACAAATGCCGAGCATTCAGCTCGTGACCTGGAACGACTATGAAGAAGGCACGGAATTTGAGACAGGCATTGAGAACTGCGTTACCATCGCCGCTTCCGTCAGCGGGACCGTGGTCTCCTGGAGCATCACGGGACAGGCGAACACGGTTGACCATTACACCGTCTTTATGTCTCAGGACGGTCAGAATCTTATGCCGCTGGCAGATATTTCTTCCGGCATTTCGTCTTTGGACGTTCTTCCCTTCGGGCTTAGCGGCGCTAAGTACACCGTCTTTGTGAAGGCCGTAGGGAAGCCCTCCATGACCAACAAGATGTCTGCGGGGATACAGATGACCGTAGCCTCGCGTATGGCGCCGCCCGCATTTCTTGGGCCGCCCACGTTGGCCGGGACACCCGCAGCTCCGACATCGCAGCCAGTGGCAGCCCTCAACATGCCGGCTGGTTCAACAATCTCGCCTGCCCCTGTGGCGACTTCCGCGTCAGCTTCAACAGGTACGGGTGGCACGACTGTCCGGAGGATCGCTAATCTTGGCGGCGATAGCGCAAACGCCAACCGTGCCTCCGCAACTCACATTTATTCCAGTCCCGGTGTGTACACCGCGATGACAGCAGTCACCGACAACCCCGGAGTCGCCGTCTCCACCGCCGAGACTCCGACGAAGACCCTGCAAGTTCCGCGAGTAGTTGTCAGCGCACCAGCAAGTGTCGCCGCCAGCGGCCCGCTCGTACATGTGGTTGCCTCAGGCTTTTCCCGTGACCTGGTGGTGGCAATGCAAATCTATGTGGATGGCGCCTTGGTGTACGACACAAGCCAGGCCAGTCTCGATACGACTGTGAAGATGTCGCCAGGCAGGCACGAGGTCGCGGTGAAGGGCTGGGACATCGAAGGACGGAATTTCATGCAGGTCTTGAAAGTGATCGTCTCCAAATAGGCTTGGTTTCATGTGGGCCGGGAAAAGACGCTGGGCTCGCAGGGGCTGCGAGCCCCTGCGGGAACTGTTTTGATCCCGCCGTCAACAATCGAAGCCTCAGCGTTCCGATTCATAACACAGGTAGGTTCGCATTCAAGCGGATGGCCGACAGTGTTGTCATGACTGTCTTCTGCTCGGCATTTGCAGAGGGCCCTGCTGCCCCATTGCTGGAACTGGCACTCAGATGATCGTGACCAACGCCATTTCGGGAACCCTCCAAACCTTCAGTTCGGAAGCGCTCGCCCAGTGATGTGAGCCCGTGCGATGTCGGGTGGAAAAGATCGCGACGATAGATCTGAGCAGGAGAACTCCGCGCTACCGCGCTGCTGACAAGGGCCCTCCCAGGGAACCAGCGGGGCAGCTTTCGAAGCCGCGTAATCAACTTCAACGTTCTGGTCTTCCGTTCGAGATCGAAGTGTCGAAGATAGCGATAGGCAATCTGCGGCATGGTCATGCGCAGGGCGGCGAAAAAATTCTGTTCTGCCATCCTCCGCTGCATTTCAGGGGATTCCAAAAGACTAGTCACCCGTCCGGCCAGGTCCAGCGTATTCCCGGCTTCGTAGAATTCTATTGCCAGCCCTTCCTCCTGCGCCATATCGCGAAATTCACCAATGTCAGCCGAGATGATGGGGACCCCATAAGCAGATGCAAGGTGTGCTACTCCGCTGGAGCCAGTCGCCGACGAATAAGGCATGACCGCGACCGAAGCCCTTTGGAAGAGATCTGGAATCAGAGTCTCAGGAACGTAACCAATGAACTCAATCCGCGAATCAGATGCAAAGCGCTTGGCAACGGATGCGACGTAGCCGGGAGCGTGGGGATGATCGCCCCCTGCGACCACCAGCCTTGCTCGGGGCACGCGAGCAGCGATGGCGCCAAACGCTTCGATGAGCGGCTCCAGCCTTTTGTAGGTGCCCCACTTGCCGAAAGCCAATATCCTTTGGCAAGGGTTCCCTCGTTTTGAAAAATCCGGATATTCGGGACGCTGGGAAAGGATACCGTGGGCCCTGACATGCACGTTTCGACTTCCATACTTTTCCATGAGGATCTTGCGATAGGCGGGTATGAGAACAGAAACAGAATTGGATTTAAGGAGCACCTTGGTAGCAACGGTTCCTGCCACCCGGTACAGACTCGGAAAACGCACGCCGGCGTCTCCCAGATCAATGCCCTCCATGAGATGGTGCAGAGTCACATGTGTGTAACAACCGGACAGGCGGCTCAGCAGCGGAAGAGTGAGGCCGCAGAAAGCGGCCAGTGGATTTCGACCGAAAGTAGAGAAGATCAAGTTGAACCAGACAACGTCCGGATTCAGCTTTCGAATTCTGCCCAAAAGTGTGCCGATGCTTCTAAGATCGTTGAACGACCAGCAGCGCACGACAGAAAATCCTTCTAACTCTGCCTGCTCGCTCGGTAATTCGTCCGCCAATACAGTAAGACTAAGGAAAGGGTTTCTTTGCAGCTCGCGTGCAATGTGGTATCCATATTCGGTTAGCCCGCCCCGACTGGGTGGAAACGCCGTTACCAAACAGATTTTCATCGATCTCCCTGACGACAGGTCTCTGTCACTCTATCCTTGCGATTTACCGTCATCTTTCGATCAAGTCGAGAATGCAGAAGCCAGGGAGTGTTTTGAAAAGATCAAACGCTTTGCGTTGTCCCGAGCGTGGCATTGCTCATGTCTTCCACAGATACGTTTTCCCGCAGCGGGCAATCGTGGTTAGTGACTGCCCGGTGGTCTGCTGGAACTAGACCTGGAGAGAGCCAACACTGTTCCCACGGCCGCTCCCGCTCCCAGAACCGCTCCCAGTTTGACGAGGAGGGCGCGGCCCCGCCGTTGTTTCGCCGGCGCTATGGCTACTCCAGCGGGTCTGGAGGCGGCAACGCCATTTGTCATCTCTGTTTCCGCGGCGGCAGCGCCGGACGGCTTCCGTGTCCCATCCTGGCGCGGTTGCGGCGGTGGCATTTGCCCACCGGTTCCTTGTGCGGCCGGACCTGCGGGATTACCGCCCGCCGGGCCAGCGGTCTGTAATGCCAATACAGAGGCCGGCTGCGAAGATTCGTCTTTGGGGGAGATGCTTCCGTCCGTCTTCGACGGTGGCGTTTGCTCGTGTTGCAACTTTGCTGGTTGAATCTGTCCGCTTTGAGATTCTGTTGATCGCGGCTGGCCTGTGGGTTCTTGTTGCCCCGCAAGCGTCAAAGCCGGGACGTTTCTGCAGCACACAAACAGTAAGAGGCCTATGGTAACGCCTCGCCGGAAAGCCTGGTTCACTACTCGCATATTTCCTCCAAAAGTGGCTGCGCTGCCTAAGGTCTCAGCTGGCCATCGTCAGATCATCAGACCTGCGACCGTTTGCAATCGAATCGCGGATGCCTAAGCCACGCTGAGCGGTCTCCACCGAGAATGTGTTAAAGCTTTCTACTGCTTCAGTACTGGCTGCGAAGATCTCAAACAGCCGGTCAATGCACGTCAGTTCAAGGATAATTGCTACTTCGGCGGGCACAGCGGCAAGCTTGAGGTCACCATCTTGCCTGGTAACTTGTTCCATGCAACGCAGCAGCATTTCCACACCGGCACTGTCTACTTCTCGGACCCGGGAAAAGTCGAACACCAGGCGGGGCCGGTCAGCGTTCAAGAATGCGTTGCTCTTAAGTAAGAAAGCCCGGATTTGCCCTAGAATCAGGCGTTCTGGTAACTCCACAACCATTGCTTTTTCTGTGATCATATTCGATTCGTCTCTCTCTTGGCCAGAAGTCTCACTGGATCTGAAGGCCTCGCGAACGTTCAAACGGTCTGGCCGCCACGCGCTCAGCTTGATGGCGGTCGTCGGCCTTTTCGGCTGTTCCGCTTTTCAAACGATCGCGCAATTTCATGCGGGCCTTGTGTACTTGCGACTTGCTATTACCGATGGAACAATCCAGCATTTCGGCAATCTCGTGGTGTTCGTAACCTTCGATGTCGTGCAGCATAAAGATGACTTTGCATCCGGTGGGCAGGCTGGCAATGGCACGCTCCAGATGAAGCCGGTCAATCGATCCCTCCAGCACGGTGTCCATTGTCTTGAACCTCATCCGCGGGCCGTGCTCCTGTGCGGGTTCCATGGCCTCATCGAACGACATCTCGATCAGACCCTTTTTCCGCATGTGCATCAGCACCACGTTGACGGTCAGGCGGTAAAGCCAGGTGGAGAACGCCGACTCACCGCGAAAAGTGGCGACCTTTCGATACAACTGCAGGAATGCCTCTTGCGCCATCTCCTCTGCCTTCGCCGTATTGCTGGTCATGCGCAGGCATAGTGAATACACGTGCCGTTTATGAAGCCGGTACAAATCCTCAAACGATTCTGCATCGCCTTGCTGGGCGCGGAAGATTACCTGTGCTTCTGAGGCTTTCGCTGCGGCGTGTTTTGTATTGCTTGTCACATTCATCTCCAATCCACAGGTGGCATTCTGCGGCGAACTCGAACAAAGACAATTAAGACTTTTCGGCGCAGCCAAAGGCAGCCACTCCCAGGTCGAACGCTCGACCCTAAGCCACGATTCGAGCAAGTGGACGCGGAACGGAGTGACGCATAGCCCTCCGCATCACATTGCTCCACATCCCATTCTGAAACCCGTTGCTTCCTGTCCTGCCTTGCACAAACATCTCCAGCAGAATCTTCATTTTGAGGACGTACACCGTGCCTGTCTCGGATGCGGTCAACCCGTACGCATGCGACAAGCTTTCCTGTATCTGGCTGACCATTCCGCCCGCACAGAAGGGATATTTCCCCAGAGCTTCTACTGAAGCCACGAACATGGCCACGTCTTCAAGAGAGTTTCCACGGCACTTCATTTTGGAGAAATCAGAAAAGCCAACACCATCCTCGGTGACGATGACACTCAAGGGCGTAAAGTTGGAAAGCACTGCCGAACTGGGAAGCACTCTGTCGCAATGGCTGAGCACATCATGTGCGCTGTCCAGCAGGATTTTGGAAGTGACCGGATCCAGGCCCCGCGCGCGGCAATTCTCACATAACACTGCCAGACTGGCCATCAGTGTGTCGGCGTCAAACGGCTCCGGAAGGTCGGCGGTAGCCCTGTGAAAACTGCGCAACCATTTCCCGGCCCGACTCGCCGCCAGAGCAAGACTTCCGCCATCCGCGGAGTGCGGCAGCAGCGCAACCTTCATGATCAAAGACTGGAGCGGTGGACCGTAAATCTTGTCTGTAACCACAACGCATTTGTCGCTGAAATTTCCCACTAAACACGGAATCCCGCTCAGTTTCGTGTTCATCGTTGTCCGGTGAACATATTGGAGATTGGCAGTCTCAATCTGGGCGGTAGTCCTGGCGTTCCCACCGCAGCGGCCCGAGCGATACATCTTGGCCACCAGTCTTTCGGTCCCATCCTTAAAATCCACGCGCAGATCATAGGCAACGTAGTCTCTCTTGGGGACATGACGCAGCAACCGAACTCTTGTTAATTTGCCGCGAGAGGGATATCGGGTCCCCATGACCTCGCGCAGGTCAGCAAAAATTTGATTGAGAACTTTCTCTGCCATTTCTACTCCTAGCCGGTGTATGCGGACTCAAGAACTGCCCCGCAAAGAACGATAGCAATTCTCTTTCCACTCAGTCTGTCACTTTTTGCTCATGTCACACCGCGACGATTCCGCAGCGGACTGGCCGTGGAGAGGCTGGTTTGAGCGGCCATACACACCATTTGTAAAAATCTGGGCCCGGAAAGTAGCGTCTTCTTCACGCGCGGAGATTCAAAGGTCTTACCAGATTCCCTTGTCACTGCCGGTCAGCTTGTAGCCAAGAGCAGCGGCCGCGGCCAGTCCCGGGAACAAACTCAGCCGTGCGGTGCCTCGCACGTCTCCGCTGACGACCAGTTTTCCCAGCTCCGAGATGAACAACTTCACGGAGTGCGGCACGATAGGCACGCGCAGGAAGTCATTCCTGACGCTGACTTGATCACCGCCAAATCTTGCTGCCGTCCTGACGAAGGAAGGAATGTCGATGCCGTCACCACGATGGAGCTTCACATAATCAGAGACGATCGAAAGATAAGTTGCGGTTCCCTCCCAAACGCCGGCCTTTTTGGCGGATGAGCGCAACTGTTCATAGTCGACAGCATGGGATTCCACAAGTCGGACGGTGTCCACGATGTCACACAAGCGGAAGTAGAAGTGCCGGTACATTCGTTGCAGGGTACTGACGATCAGCCGGTCCTCGGCGGCGGGGACCCGGAAGCTGTGTTCACCGAACTCTGCAAGAACGGCGCGTTCGCGCAGACCCTTCGCCAAATCAACTTGCTCTCCGGTTTGTCCCAAACGACCAACGTGAAATTCAATCAACTCCGGCAGCCCCGGTATGATGAAGTTCCATTTATTTGCCAGGCGGTCACCCCAACTGCGCTCTGCAAGCCGGGCATTGAAGTGCCGTCGCATGACGCGGATCACATCGGCGGGTCGACTCGTGGTAAAGACGTCCAGGTCGCCGCCCAGATCGGGCCAATGGTCGAGCGACTTAATCACCACAACATCACATCCCTCAGAGTTACATGCAATACAGACTCGGTCCAAAAAGCCAAGAGCATGGGCGATGCGGGCGCGCTCGGCGTCGATCGTTTGCACAACTTCATTCGAGCAGTTGTAGTCTTCTTCATCCGCCATGACGTTGCAGAGGGCCTCAAATGATCGGACGATTACATGGTGCTTATTTGCCAGCGCTGTGAGATCGTCCAAGTCCGATTGACCGAACGCAGATAAGTCTGGGGCTTTATTCTGGTTCGCGATTTCCGGCTCTCCGATCGCAGAAGTCTGACAGCGCTGGTCACCATGGAGCAGGAGGTCGGCGAGGACTTTCAAGTGGTTCTTTGCAGCAGGCAAGTTGATACCCCTATAGGTGAGGATTTGAGGCGACTAGACCGGAGTCCCCATTTCTCGCGGCATAGCGGTGCGACTATCGGCTCGCAGTCTTTACTGCACAATCCCCGGACTTGGAGTGCTCAATGGCAGTGCCTTCTTCATAGTCATTCCATGTTTCAATCAAAAGGAATGGCAGTGGGGCGGAAGTGTGGTAGTAACGGCGATAAAGATGCAACGTCTCTTCAAGCGTCTTCCCGCATCGAGCATCCATGTGCCGGTTAAGACTCCAGGGAGCTCGTGTATCATCGAAACCCGGCCAGGCTGCTCCCATGGCGATTTTTCCTGGATTATTGTTTTTCATGTTCTTGTAGAAGGCATCCAGGTACTGTTCGCCCCAATTCCTGCCGTCCTTGGTCCAACCATTATCGCCTGGCTGCACCCATGCGTAGTAACCGTCGAAAGCAGCGGCGAATTCAGCAGGAGGCTCGTCCTTGTAGAACAGAAGTGGAGGCACGGCCCAACGATTCACCCGTTCGCGCACCAGGGTCCAATTGGTGCGACCGCGTTTGGGAAAAATGACAATTACGGGCCTGCCGTTGTATGTCAGGTAGGCTTCGCGATCGGGAGCTTCCGGGCCAATATAGGCAGCATACGCCTTGGACAGGGCAGCGACCGCGTCCTCGGTGGCGTTTCCATCATTGTCCTCGGTCTCGTCGTACATCAACGCCACCTGGAAATGTTTTTCTTTCGCTGCTCGTTGCAGAAGCCGGAAGCTTTTGTCCAGAAATGGACGCCGGTCGCCGTACCAATCTACGAGGAACGCCGAGACCCCCAGGCTGCGGGCCGCTTCAATTTGCCGGCGAAGCACAACAGGATCATGGCTTGAATATCCCACGTCGATGTGGCCCTGGTCACCAAACCACGGCATGTAGACAGCCAGGACCTTGGGAGAATTTGGGGGCGGGTGAAAGTTCTGCCGGATTATCGAATTGCCTGCTGGCCTGGCGCAACTCCCCAGGACCACGGCCAAGCCCGCCACGAGTACAAGTATCGCCTTCGACCAAAATGAACTCCGGGCGCTGCCGCGAGGCACTGAAGAATCACTGGAATTGCGCTTATTAACCAAACTCGGATCCTCTTTATGTTACATACGTTTGCGACGACTCTAACCGTTCGGGCAACTCTGGGCGATGCGGGCAGCCATGACAGATCAAAACTGGGACACAGCCTGCATTTGCCGGATGACCCACCGGTCCGCTGCGGGCGTCATCAGGACCACGTAGCGCAGGACTACGCGTTCATCCTGGATGGTTTTTCCGTCAGCGATCAGTTGGAGGTTGTATTGCGCCGTGTCATGCAGCTCCATCACATCGCCTTCAGGCGAATAGAAAACCGCCTCCAACTTGTGGCTTTGATTGAGATAGTGAGACCGAATGCCTGCTTTCTCTTGACTGGTGATTGCACTTGCGAGTCCCGTCTTTGCCGGGCCGACAAAATAATCGCTCAGCAGACCGGCAGAATTGGAACTTAGCGCACGATCCAGGTTTTCCCAAGCCTGGCCATAGTCACGGGTAATGCTCCGTTGCGTCAGATCTTCCACGGTGCGAGGAGCCGCCATGCTGAAGTTTGTCTCCACGCGGGGCAACGACTCGGACAAAGATGATTGACCGACCAACAGGGAGATGGTCAAGGCGGCCATTGCCGCGACAGGCAGGAGAAGCAATTCTTTGAATATGACTTTCATGATCACTCACTCAGACGAATTGGGTTGCCCATCACCACACCTGAGGCAACGGAAATGACTGCCTGTCGCGCAGCGCTCATCTGGGCCCGTGCGATCCCCTGTTTGATGGGTGCGTCCACGGTGCTCTTCCCGGCGCCATCAATCTTGGTGAAGGTGACGATCGTGCCATCGGGCACTGTATTTCCCGAGCAGTCGCGCACCGGTTCAGTTTCCACGACAATGCCTTTTGCCGTACGTTCCACTTTGATTCGCAAATTGCAGGGGTCGGACGCGACTTGCCGTACCACTCGACGGACACTGACGTCGCCGGTTGAGGCAACCAGTTGGACGGTTCCTGTCACGTTGCCTGACCGGACGCGCAACCATGCCACTCCGTCTTTGGTACGCACCAAACGTGACGACGAATCGCCACGGTCAGCGGTCAACTTGAAGTTGATTGTGACCGGCGCCAGAACCAGGTTGCGGAATTTATCCAATGGAAAAACCACACCGCTGATGGCATTGTCTTGCCGGACTGGTACGCGCGAAGGATGGGCCAGGAAAGTCAAGCTGGCCGGACCGGCGGGGGTTACGTAAAAAGCCGCGCTCTGGCAGGTTTGCGCACACAGAACCACAAGGTACCGGCCGGCACTCAACACCTCATCTCCTTTTATATATATGCCCTGTCCCAGATCGATTTGTTGTTTGCTGGAATGACTCGGACCCACGAGATAGAAAGTCGCTTTGCCGCTTCCGGGAGTAGAAACCGAGAAATCTGTGCCGGCCACCACCACGGCCGGCGGACGCGGGCCCTCTCCCTGTGCCGGAGATGCCTGCGTCAGGCAAGCCACCAGCCCGAGAAGCAATAGCAGTGTCCGAAATGTGCTACTGCCTGGTGATGCTGTATTCATTGACGACCACATGATAGTTCTCTACCTTATCGGCCACCATCCGCGGAATCTGGACGGCGAAGGGTTCTGGTGTCTGGGGATACAGCGCATGGTCCACGTACCCGTCGGAAACCCAAATGACTCTTCCATTGTTGTCGTAGAAGGACGCAATCACATGCGGCATGTTGACGACCTGGCCGCTCTCATTGAGTAATGTTCCATGAAGGACGCTTCTTCCCAGGGCGTCCGTCTCCCGTTTTTGGTCCATGACCCCAATGACTGGGTCTGCGGACGCCGGAACGAGAGTTGCCTTCACATCCATGTGCACATTCTTTACCTGCTGCAGCGCGACGTGTGGGAAATCAATACGATAGGGTGAGACCTGTTTGGGCAGGAGAACGTGCGCGATCTTGTCAAAACTGCTTTCCTCGTCAATGGCATGGTCCTGGTCGCCGATCAAGACGGCATTGACATTTACGAAAGCTGGAACGGTATCTTCGTTGACCACCTCTCCCATCACAACCGAGCCGCCCTGATAGTCAACCGCATTCATCGAGATGATGCGAACGCGGGGCGCGTCCACATTTCGTCCACCCCAATCTTCGTCCGCTCCTGCTTCCGAAGTAACGAGGTCCCAGCGCAGGTAGTTGACCGGAATGATCTGCTCGGGCACGTTGGGAAAGTGAGGCGGCGGCCAGACAACTTTCCATGTGCCTTCGCCGTGCACTACACGCACGTCGCGGACCTCATCGATCTGACCCACGGCTGTTGCCCAATGCAGGGTTGCGCGAATTTGCGCGTCATCGTTTGTCTCGTGAAGAGGGTTCAGTTCCCATCTCTGCAGATTGGATAGCGAGCGAAGGTTGCCGCCGCTGCCGGCCAGTTCCTTCGTGAACTGCACTTCGTCAACCTCGCTGGCATTGGCAAGCTGTGAGTGCGCCCCGCGCCAGTCTTGCCTTCGTACATCGGTCAATAGATAGCCAAGCGCCTGCTCCGGTGTGGCCGCAGCCGGCTTCAGGCCAGGCAGGGCGGAGCCTGAGGTAATGCCGAGCGTCCCGCCACCGTGACCGGGCGTCGCCAGCCCTATCGCAACGAGTCCTGCCGTGATCGCAAAAATCACCAGGGAGACTATGGATTTCATCAGCGTTGCCTTAGGCAATGTACTGCTCCTTCACGTACGCCGGAATCTCCACATTTCTAGTCCGTTTAGTGGGCACGACCCAGAACAATTCCAGCAAGATGACGAGCACGCTACTGCCGACGGGCAGGGTCCCCCAGAGCAAACCCTCCCAGGGGGCAGGCACGGCGTCTGATTCAATTCTTCGGGCGGGCGGCACATCTTCCTTCGACCAGGCGGTAATCTCTCCGCCGTTATAAGTCTCAATTTTTCGCCAGCCGGCAAAGGTCAACAAGGGCTCGTAATAAGGATCGTGCACAAAGATGTATTTCAACCCATACCGGTTGGCGTGTTTCAGCATCGCGCGCAATGACTCCATTCCCGCCGTGCCGTAGAACTTGGCGTTCGTAAGCTGCGCCGACCCGTACTGGGTCATCTCCGGTAACAGGCGGGCCGAGTTGTAGTCTCCATCCACGCTTCCCGCATCGGCATAAGTCGACACCTTGGACAGCGCATTGCCGAAACCCAAGGTCAGAAATCGATAGTTGTTGTGGCCGTCCCGGTTCAAGAACGAGACTACGGGTCTGACATCCAACACTGTAGCCGGCCGATAAGGGTTGGTCGTAACCCAGGCCAGCGCCGTTCCCAGCGTGGCGACTGCCGCGACGGACAACCCGACGATGGCTGCGCGTCCAAAGCGGTCCAGCAGCCTGGTAGCCAGCAAGCCAACAATGGGCATGGCCAGGAGCACGGCCCAAAAGGTAAAGCGCTCAAAGGTCAGAATTTGGTACGCCCGCCCCAACAACCATCCAGGAAGAGGAGTGGTGCCACCCAATCCAAAGAGAAATGCCAGCCAAAAACCCAGCAGTAATGGGCGCAAGCGCCGCGAGGACGCACCGACGATCACAATCAGCGGCAGGGCCAGAAGCAGCGCTCCGTAGGGGACAACAACATAATTAAATCCAGTGACTGCATTGAGCAAATAATTGTTGCGGCTGTCATGAGGGATCGGAATCTGCTGGATGGGATGGCGAAGAAGGGCGACCCAGTATGGCAGCAAGAGGACGCCAATCCCCAAAGCCGCCAGCGCAGCGAACGCAACGGCTCGCGACACCACACCGACCGTGCTTCCCGAAGCTCGTTTTTCCCGAACGTCGAGGATCGCGAGCCCGAGCACGGGAAGCGCGAAGAAACCCAGACCAAAAATCAGTGAGACGTGATGTGCCGCCGCAGCCACCAGGATCAGGGCCAACCCCTTGATGAGGCAACGCCACTGGCGGCGCAAGGACCACTCGTAAAAATAAGGCAGTGCGTTCAGGAAGAGTGCCGTGCCGGCGACCGTTGGCAACTGGCCCGCATGGTAAACCATGAAGGCCACTACACCCAAAAAGACGCTTCCGAACGCGGCATAACCAGCGGAGCGTTCATCGACCCACAGCCTGGCGAAGCGGTAGACACCGGCGGCCAGCAGCAAAAGCGCCGCGAGTTGAACCAGCATGTAAGCAAGGTTCAGGCCAACGACATTCGAGAGCAACGCGATCCATTGATGCGTAAGCGGCGGATACGTGGTTTGCGAGAATCCCGCAAACCATTTCTCGTTCCAGGGGCTGAACCAGTGATGTGCATAATGCGAAGCGAAAAAAATATGGAGATTCGCGTCAAAAGATGCGGCGGGAAGCTGCATCAGCAGCAGCGGTCCGTGCACCACCAGCGCCACCAGCAAAATCATAGTGAGCGAAATCGGACGATAGAAGCTAGGCGTCGCAACAGTCATGTGTGAGTCGCATGGATGGATCGGTGACAGACCATACGATTCCCGCAGTCAGCAATTGGTTTACGCAACTTTCACGGTTTTTCGCCATACGGGCCGGGCCGATTACTCGGACGCAACGGCAGCTAAAGCCGCCCTGAACGCATCCCAATTGCCGTGTACCGGAGCACATCGGGAAATGTGTCTCAACGCGCAGAGAAAAGGAGCATCGGGAACGTCAGTTGAGATGCCTTCATCATGGTGACAACGTGAGAACCCATTTTCGGTTTGGCGCCTCAAGCTTGGTCCTGTTATTGGGCCTGGTTCACGGGCAGACTTTCGACGTTCACGGTAAGGAGAGTTCCACGGCCCCGAGCGGCAGCAAAGGGACATCGGCAAGTCACGCCGGGTCTGTGAGTCCGGGAACGCAGGGTCTTGGCTGGGGCTCCAACATTGAGGTGGTTCGCGAAGCCCGGGCCGCGGAAGCTAGCCTGAAGCGGAGCGACTACACCGCTGCGACCGCCCATTCACTACAAGCCACACGGCTGGCTCCGCAAGACGCGGGCCTTTGGTTCTTGCTGGGATATGCCGCGCGGCTGGCTGGGCAGAATTCAATTTCCGTCGACGCCTTTAAGCGCGGCCTGCAAATTCATCCCAATTCGCTCCAGGGCCTCAGTGGATTAGCACAAACGTACGCCAAGATGGGCCGGACCGATGAAGCACGTCAATTGCTCCTACGCGTGATCGAGTCCAATCCACGAGACGTTAAAACGCTCACTCTTGCGGGCGAACTCATGCTCAATTCCGATCCCGGCCACGCGGTTGAGATTCTCCGCCGGGCCGACGACCAGCAGCCTTCCGCCCGCACCGAGTTGTTGCTGGCGCGCGCTTATCAACGCCTCAATCGACCTGCAGAGTCGCGACAATATCTTTCCCGTGCCCGGAATCGCGCGCCCCATAATCCTGAGATCCTGCGTATTATCGCCGGCCAGTATCGCGACAATCATCAGTACGACCTGGCTATTTCCGTTTTGCTGGCCTTACCGTCGAAACCGCCAGACGTTTTGGCCGAGGTGGCCTATACGTACCAACTGGCTGGGAATAAGCAGAAGGCGGTCGAGCTCTACCTCCAGGCGGCCAAGGTTGCCCAAGGAAATATTGACTTGCAACTCAGCGCTGCGCAAGCCCTGGTCGGTGTTGACCAGATTGATGCGGCCCGTGGTCTGCTGGACAAGGTCACGCAACGAAGTCCTGATCACTATCGACTCCATGCCATTCTGGGGCAGATCGAAAGAAGGGAAGACAATACGCCGGGCGCGATACGTGAGTTGCAGCTGGCCCTTAGCAAACTCCCGGGCGCCAATCCTGAAGGCCCTTTGTATCCCATCCAGCTTCGGCTTGAGCTTCACGACCTTTACGATCACGCTGGTGACCAGGCCGACGCAAAGGAGCAGCTCAATCTCGCGACCAGCGAATTGCAGGCGCTGCAGGCAGCAGGTGTTTCCCCGCAGGAGTTCTTGAGATTGCGCGGAGCAATCGAGACAGCCTCGGGAGACCTGGTCGCCGCCGAAAAGGACTTGAAAGAAGCTTTGGCGCTGGCGCCGTCCAGTGTCAACACGATGTTGAGCTATGCGGTTGTCCTCTGGAAACTCGGCCAACCGGATGCCGCGCGCCGGATGTATGAACAGGCGCTCAGCGCGGACCATGACAACCCGCTCGCCCTGAGTTCGCTCGGCTATCTCGCGCGCGAGATCGGCAATAATGAGGACGCGGAGAAATACTTCACGCGGGCCATGCACCAAAATCCTCGCGCCTTTGGCCCGTATCTCGCTTTGGGCGATTTGTACGCATCGCAGAAGAAATTTTCAGCCGCCCAGGAAAAGTATGAAGCTGCCAACGACCAGATGGCCAACAACCCGCTGGTGATGGCGGGAGGCGCGAACGCTGGGTTGGAAGCGCATGATCTTGATTTGGCACAGCACTGGCTGGACCGGGCCAGCGGAACGGCCAATGACAATCCGCAGCTCATGCGGGAACGGGAGCGTTATTTGACACTGCAGGGCTCCTATCTGGAATCGTCGAAGCTGGGATTCAAAGTGCTTGAGCAACTGCCTCGCGATAAGGAAGCGCCCATCTATCTGGCGTATGACCTTTATTACCTGGGGCAGTATCAGGAAGCATTTGACTTGTCGGTCAAATACGAGGCGCTCCTTGCCAATAACAAGGACTTTGCACTTATCGAAGGGTATGTCCACGTGCGGTCGGGTGCGCTCCAGAACGCGCTGGACGATTTCACTCGTGCCCTGGAAAAGGACCCCAAAATGGCCACCGGGTACGTAAACCGGGGTTACGTGCTGAATGATTTACGCAATGCCCAAAAGGCAATCGCGGATTTCCAGGCCGCCATCCAGTTGCAGCCTGATTATGGCGAAGCGCATCTGGGTCTGGCCTATTCGTATCTTCAGCAGCACCATGCCCAGCTGGCCATGGACCAACTGGATATCTCCGAAAAGTTGCTGGGCGTGTCTCGTACGTCACACTTAGGGCGGGCAGAAGGCTTTCGGCAAAAACAACAATGGGCCAAGGCGGAACTTGAGTACCGGGCGGCCCTGAAAGAGGAGCCCAGAGACCTTCCAACGCAGCTGGCTCTTGGAGATATTCTTTACCGATTGCGTCGCTACAATGAGGCCATCGATACATTCAATGTTGGCCTGAACTTGTCTCCTGACAACTCATTCATCTACGCGAAAATGGCGCAGACCTATGCCAAGCTGCTTCGGCGGGAAGACGCTCTACGTTATGTTCAGGCAGCGGAGCGATCTGGCGGAGACCAGGCTGACGTCCTGATGGCCACCGGCAACACCCTTTTGACTCTGGGAGATGACAACGCAGCCATGCATCGCTTTTCTGATGCCCTGGACGCTCCGGATGGAAACAGAGTCAGCACGCGGCTGGCAATAGCCGAGATATTTGCCCGCAAAGGCCATTGGGAGGACGCCCGTCGCCAGATTGGATTGGGGTTTGCGGAGTCGCGGGTCGGCGAAGCGCAGCCCGCCACGACTGGGGACCTCGTCCAGGCCGGCAATGTCCTGCTGGCGATACGTGATTTCGACCTGGCTAAATCCTATTTCGAAAAGGCAGGATTGGCAGGCGCCAGCCAGCGTGAAGTCGTCCTGGGCCTGACGAACGCTTATCTGGCCGAGGGCGATACCGCGAAAGCACAGGCTGAGCTGGCGGTCCTCGGCGCCCCCGGCGACAACAAAGACGATTACGAGTACATGTTGGCTAACGCCAACATGTATCGTGAGCGTCACGACACGGTACATGCTCTCTCGGGCTTTGCCCGGGCCCGTACCCAGGGTGACGAGAATGACGAACCTCTCGAGCGCACCGAATACGAGGTGGCGAGAGAAGAAGGCCGGCAGATTACTCCGCAGCTGAGCGCATTGACCACCGCTTCTTTCACGCCTGTCCTGGAAGACATCAATATCTATACACTGGACGCAAAACTGCTGGGAGTAACGAATCCCGCTCTTCTGCCCCCACCGCGGCATTCAGTGCAAAGCGCAGGCGAGGCACATTATCGCGTGCACAGGCAAGGGCTGCCCACGATTGTGGGCTTCGTTGGAGAAAGCATGACCAATGGAACGGTTTCTCTTCCCAGTGTCTCACTGATTCAAGGCCGCAATACCTACGACACAATGTTCAACGGTGGGGTCAACCCGACACTCCACATGGGGGCCACCTCGCTGGCTTTCAACACCGGCGTGCAGTTCACGGTGCGCCGCGACGCAATATCCCCCGTGGCGTTGAACCAGAATCTGTTCCGTCAGTTTGTCTATATGTCCAGCAGTTCATTCTTTAATTGGATTTCGGTGCGTGGCCACGCCATACACGAAAGCGGCCCTTTTCAAGGACAGAACCTGCATTCCCGCGATCTTTCCGCCAACCTCGAGTTCACAGTGGGACGACCATGGGGCAATACCGCCCTGCTTACCGGGTATTCGGCACGCAATCTGCTGTTTCGCCCCCTCATTCGCGAATACTTCTCGACTTCAATGTATGTAGGTGTACAGCACACGTTTGGGAAGCGGTTAACGGCGACAGTCCTGGCGGAGTACTTGCGGTCCTGGCGCGTCCAGGATACGCAGTTTGCGATTGCCCAGGCAATGCTCCCGGGAGCCAGAGTTGAGTACCGTACCGGGAACCACTGGACCATGCAGGGCGAGTTCACGCTCTCCAAGGGGCAGGGATTCCACGCCTATGACAACGCAGCGGGCCAGTTTTTAATCTCGTACATACGGCCGGTCTACAGGAAGTTCGACGACGGCACGGGAGACATTAACGTGGCTTATCCGGCACGTTTTTCATTCGGCGTACAACAACAGACTTTTTATAACTTCGCCGGCAAAAGCAAGACTTCTGTACTCCCGGTAGTACAGTTCACCTGGTTTTAGTCATTTTTATTATTCTCTGCATTCGCCCTTTAGCAGCCTCATGAACTCTGTCGCAAAAAGTTCCTCTCCCGAACCCGAGTCCGCCACGGCGCAGGCCGGAGGCTTGAAGACTCTACGCCGCCAGATTGTGAACGGTAGTGTAACGCTGCTCGCCAGTGCCGGACTGGCAAGCGCGATGAACTTTGCCTACAACATCGCGGTGGCGCGCTTGCTCGGTCCCACCGCATACGGACACGCTACCGCTGCCTTTACCTTGCTGATGCTGCTGTCGGCCATAACGCTGGCCTTCCAAATCGTTTGTGCCAAGCTGGTTGCCAACCACGATTCTCCCGCGGACAAGACCGGTATCTATTTGCGGTTGTATCGCAGAGCGTGGTTCCTTGGCATTGCGATCGGTGTGATGCTGGTCCTTGCCCGAAACGCCATTTCCGCTTACCTGAACATGCCTGACCCGACGGTGATTGTCCTGCTTGGGCTGGGAATTGCCTTCTATATTCCTTTGGGTGTGCGCCGCGGGTGGATCCAGGGGACATGCGCCTTCAACGCTCTTGCCGGCAACTTCGTAATCGAAGGCGCGGTCCGACTCGGCGGGGCCCTGCTACTCATCAGACTGGGCGCCGGAGTCAATGGCGCCGTCGCCGCCAACGTAGCAGCAATCATCCTGGCCTACTTCTTCGCCGAACTCCATCGCAGCTCTCCAACATTGAACCACCCGGTGCACGCGCCTTTCCGTGAAGGCCTGCAAGCCACGGTATTTTTCACCGGCCAGGTGATCATTAACAATTTTGACATCGCTCTGGTGAAACATTTTTTTCCTTCGGAAGAAGCGGGCCTCTACGCCGCGGTGGCCCTGGTTGGGCGGCTCATCAATATGTGTTCCTGGTCCGTGGTCAGCACCATGTTCCCGGTGACCGCCAGCAAACGGCTGTCGGAGGAAAAAGAAGGCACAGCATTGTTGCGGACTTCCCTGCTGCTGGTATTCCTGATCCTGACGCTCTTGATCCTGGGCCTGTCCATCGTCCCCAGCATTATCTGGAGAGTCACTTTTGGCGCCCAATTCCAACTGCCTGGGTACGGCTCCATTTCCTCCTTGATGATTTTGTATGCCGTGGCGAGCGGCGTCTACTCCCTGAGCAGCGTGATTATCGCTTATGAAATGTCGCGCAAGATCGCCAATACAGGATGGATCCAACTCGCATTCAGCGCTGCGCTGGTATTGGGCATTTGCTTGTTCCATGCCAGCCTGCATCAGGTCATTATGGTGCAGCTCGTGCTGATGTTGCTCCTGCTCGCCGCCGTCCTGGTTCCTTTCCTTTCCTTTAATCTGATTCCCAGGACGGAGATGGCGGAAATACGTGGTCCGGGTGGCGTGCGGGCCCTCCGGTCGCTGACAGAAGAGGCAGTCATTGCAGAATTCCTCAAGAATGAGTTTCATCACTCGGAATTCGATGAATACCGTGGCGCGTTCAAAGACATGGTCGCCGGTCCCAATCTGAGTAATCGAGATGAGAATGCTTTGCGGCGGGCCCTGCTCTTCCTTCGCCGCGGCGCAATGTGGCGCGAGCTGCCGGTCGACACCCAATGGTTTGAAGTTGAATTAACACTTCAGGACCTCGCGCGTGTCCGTGTATTCCCCCGGGCGGAATGGCGAAGAGTGGCAGCGGGAAACTTCGGACTGAATGAGATTGTGGAGCGAATTCGCACTGGGCAAGAAAGCCATTCCAATCGCGCCTTCTTTGCCAAGCTCCAATCCCTGCGGCCTCTGGTCCATGCGCGTTTAGTCAATCCCACCGTGCTGCTCATTGGCACGGACCAGAACGCGCCGCTGACGATTCTGGATGGGAATCACCGCCTCGCGGCGGCCATGCTCATCGCACAGCCGGTCGCCCTGACACAGCTCCGGTTTATGTGCGGGCTTTCCCCCAGAATGTCGGAATGCTGCTGGTACAAGACGAATGTTGTAACGCTCTGGCGGTATGCCAAGAATCTGGTGAGATACATGACCTATGATCCCAAATCGGATATTGGCCAATTCCTGCAAAGCAAATCTTCATCCTCCATGGCCGGAGCCTCCAGAGACGGTATTGAAACATCCTGATGCCGTCACGCTCACGGGGCCAGCACTGCCGTTTTCCAGGCTTGTTCAGGAGATGGGTTTCTGTTCCTTGGCCTTCTGTCCCGGCACCAGCGGAGATTGTTCCGGTTCCACCACCGGTTTCTTGTTGCGTCTCCATAGCTGCGCTGGTTTCTTTTGGTTCCGCCTGGTTTGTTGTCGCTCCGCCATGCCTGATTTCACCTGCTGCCCATTGTCCTCGGCTACGGCCGAAAGCTTTTTCCCCTCGACAGGACGGATGGTGGCAAGGCCCACACGCGCGTCAGACCGCTTCGCTTCCCGGGCTTGTTCGTAGAACTCATCCGCGGTCTCCGGGTCGCCGTCTATTTCCGCGAGAAACCCAATGTTGTTGAGGGAAAACGCGTACTCGGGGTCAACCGCGTAAGCGCTTTGGAAATATTGACGGGCATTCGCCACATCGTTTCGATTCATGGCAGCCACACCTCGCAAACTCAGGCGTGCGGCCCTGGTTTGGTCGCTTTCCTCGGCTTGCATGCGCTGCAGGCGCTTGCGCATTTTTCCGGCGTTGGCGGCAGCCATTTCACTGACCGGCTTCCCGTACCAGGCCCGGTCTACCGCAACCAGAACCACCTCCCGGGAATGCAGGTCGGCCGCGGCGGTGTAGTACTTGACCGCTTCTTCAAATTCCCCTTCCATCTCCTTGGCAACTCCCATGTTGTTCAGGGTGAAGGCGCTCTGCGGATCTGCTGCCAGCGTCCGCTGCAAGAGAAGCTCGGCCTCAACGGCGCGCTCCTTCGACAGAAGCCGGATGGCCTCTACGTTGGCCCGGTTGGTCTGCATAGGCGCGTCGCCGGCGCGGGCGAGCACATCTTTGACCAGTTTCCCGCTCATTTGTGATGCACTCGCTTTGTCGACAACAGCATTGGTCGCCCGCTGTGACGCCAGAGTGTAGAAGTGTTCAGCGCTGTCCAGCTTTCCTTCCAACTCGGAAACGTACCCCAGGTTGTTCAGAGTAAAAGGGTCGTCAGGATCGAACAGGTACGCTTTGTAAAAGCATGCTTTGGCTTTTTCATAGCGATGCTTGCGAATGGCTTCGACCCCGTCGCGGTTAAGTCGCTGTACGCGAGTGAATTTGCTCCGCTGCGGGAGCGGAATCTTCAGGTCTTTAGCCTGGGCAAAGTGACACGTCCCCACCGCAATGATTGCCGTCACGCTAACAAGAAGTAATCGCTTGCAGGACATGGGCCCCTTCCTGACACTCTTGCATAAGACCTTCGGAGTCTCACACGTCACTTAGGATGCGACAACGCTGAATTCGGGTGCCGTCACAACAGCTTATCTTTTGCATTATTCCCCCCGATTGAAGGCCCGCGCGACTATCTCGCGGCGCGCTGTCAGCATCGAATCTACGAGGGCGAACTGGAAAGTCAGAGGTGTGTTCCCATGGTCAAACGTTTTCGGCCGATTAGTGTGCTGAGCATCTTACTGTTAATCCAGGTGTCCTCGTCTCAGGCTGGGCCATCTACCCAAACGCCGCAGTCAAGTTTTCCGGCCAACCGCCTGGACACTCCGGTGGAGAACGTTGCCCTTCTGCCCAGCCTGCCGGCCCTGCCTCGAGGAAAAACCACTGTGCTGGGCGGCACAATTTACCGGCTGGACAGTGTACGCGATCAACTTACCCTCAAGGTTTTTGGAGGCGGCCGCCTAAACGTCCTTTTTGACGGACGTACGCGCATCTACCGCAATGACATGAGTGCAGGTCACCGCCGTGATCTGCGTGATGGCGAGCGCGTCCACCTGGATACGGTGTTAGACGGAACAAAGGTCCTGGCTCGCAACATCTATATTTTGACCCAAACGCCGGCTGGCGAAAGCTACGGACAGGTTGTGAGCTACAAGCCCACCACGGGAGAATTGATCATCACCGGGTCGCTTTCCGCCACCACGATGAAAGTGCAAATTGTACCCGGTACGGCGGTACTCCGTCACGACCAGTCGATCGCTCCCAGCGCGCTCCGCACAGGGTCGTTGGTTTCCGTCACGTTTTTCACCCTGGGTGACGGTCGGACTGTCGCTCACGAAATCTCAGTCCTGGCAGAACCTGGGGACGTAATCGAATTTGCCGGCCGTGTCACCCACCTGGACCTGCATGCGGGATTGGTGGTGTTGGAAGACCCGCGCGACCAGAAGAGCTACGAAATCTACTTTGACCCCTCGGTAGTTCCAGCAGGCGATCGGTTTCGTGAGGGAGCCAATGTCATCGTGCTGGCCGGCTTCAACGGCACACGTTACGTGGCCAGGACGCTCACCGTCAATCCTTCCTCCAGCAAATAGGCCGGCCCGCAAGTAACTAGTTTCGGCGGGACGCAGATATCTACTGCAGGACCAGAGGATTGCAGACTCCACTTCTCAACTGGGCGGGTGGAGATGGCGGCGTCGCCCATGGGGCGTTCTGGAAGTCGAAGAATTCTGTCATGTCCATTTGCGCGGCGTCGCGTCTGGTCAAAGAGGACAGGCTAAACCGGGTTTCGATCAGTTTCAAAATCGCCGTATAGTCAGCGGGGGTATGAGACACGAAATTCTTTCTGGTAAACGGCGAAATCACAATCAATGGTACGCGGAAGCCCGTAAAAGTGAAGTCACAGTTTGCGCCGCCGCCGCTGCTGCAGATGTCTCCAGCCTGCAAGTCGGAGGGGAGTATTCCATCCGGACTTACGGTGGCCATGGGAGAAACGTGGTCGTAAAGGCCTCCGCTTTCGTCATAGGTAAGAATGAAGACCGAATCCTTCCAGGAAGGACTGCTCATGAGCGCGTTGACCAGGCTTTCCACGTAAGCAGCTCCGGTTTGGACATTGTTGTTCGGATGCTCATCCAGACCGGAGTTATAGCCGCCTTCAATCATGGCTACCGCCGGCAACGTTCCATTTTTTACGTCGGTCAAGTACTGAGACACGGGCACCAGGTTGGCGGAGTGCTGGCTGGCAAACGGCTGGAAACTATTGATGTAGGAGGATCCCGGGTCGGTCTCGTAGATTTTCCAGGAAACACCAGCGGTCTGCAGCAAATCAAAGATCGTCTTGTTCGACAAAGTATTCGCTGGCGGATAGACCCGTCCCCCGGAAGTGCCGGCCAGAAGGAAAAGCCGATTCGGCTGGGTGCGCGTCATGACGGGAGAGAACCAGCGGTCGGAGGTGGCGAAGCTCGAAGCCATGAAGTAGTAGTAGTTGAGATCGCTTGCATCGTAAAAACCCATCGCTCGCACGCCGGCTGTATCAACGATGGGCGGATCCCCGGGCGGCGGATTTTGCGCGAATGTGGCGGCAGCGAAGACGAAACCGTCCGACATTACCGTGCTGGACGTTGGGTTCTGCCGGTTCCAGGCCACGTGGTCCTCGTTCCAAAAGGAGCTGAGGTTCTCGATGCACTCCGTCTTGAGATGATAGCCGTTGACCGTACTCGTTCCGTTGAAGCTCGGGTTCGATGCGTTGACCGGCATCCCGTCGATAGACTGTGCGGGAAAACCATTCGCTTGCTGATAAGAGCTCAAGTGCCCGAAATACTGGTCGAAAGAGCGGTTCTCCTGGACCATGAAGATGACGTGATTGAGGCTTTGGACGCCGGGGTTATGTGGAGGAGGAGGGGGAGTCGGGACGCTTGTCTGCCCTCCGCACCCGCCCAGGACCAGCAACAGGCCAAGGAGCGCAGAGGCCGCCACGACCCGACTTATCGTGGTCACGAATGAGTATCTGACAGCAGTGGGTTTCATACATGGAATGAGAAGCCGCGGAGGAGCAAAGGGTTGGCGTCTGTTTTGGCGAAGGGACCCGTGGTAAAGAAGAGCCAACGATTGGCTCGGCAGGAAGGGTCGAACGCAGCGTCCGGTACAGAGGTCAGGAGACTTCTCCGGGTATTCGAGACGATCGCGACCACAGATTCGCCGGACGACCTTCCCGAGAAAAGCGGCCCAGATCACTCTCGGGCCAATGCTTCAGCATTTCCTCCATGATCTCCCGCTCTACTAGCAGAATGGGAGATGAGACAATAACGGTCATTCCGACCAGCTTCCCGATATTGAGATACGAAGTCCTGTTTGCCTGAAGAAAGCCAACGGGGTACTCGGGCTTCCGGATCCGTGCCAGCAGGGGATCTGTGTCCAGCAAGTAAGCAACGTCAGGGCGCGGAACACATTTCAGCGCCAGACGAACATAGGCCCTCGCCATCCAATGATGGGACGATAGATTTGCCAATTCATCGTAGATGTACCGGTCGATGATGACGACATCTGCGTCGCTCGCCAGGGCCCGCGCAGCAACCAGGTTGAGATGCCAGACATCCAGCAGGTAGAGAAAGAACCTCGCCACTGTCAGATACCAGGAGCTCACATTCTTGTCGCGGCGGAGCAATGGCTTATCGGGACTCCCAACGCCCTGGTCTCCTTTGAATAGTTTGTGACTGACAGCCTGGCGAAGACGTGTCAGCATGGCGACATCATCCCAGAAGGTGAGCATCAACAATTTGACGCCAGCTTCGGTCAGGCGATTCTGAAGAGCGCGGATTTGGGTGCTTTTACCGGCGCCATCAATGCCCGAGAAGCTCAACAACATGGCGCGCCGGCGTCGTGGCACTGCTTCACCTCGTCCGCGGACACCTTTTGCCGCAACCGCCACGAGGGCGTCCCCTGTATTCTCCTGCAATACCAACTTGGGGTGGACTGTCACTGCGCGCTCATTCCCGCAACGGCGCGGCGCCAATATCCCGGGGTGGTCCTGCCGAGCAGTTTACGGTCCTTGACTTCAATGGTCACCTTGCGGTGTAAGTGAGTTAGATTGCTGCCGCAGACTACAGCATGGGACACATCCAACCACGCTCCCAGATACGTATTGGCGAGGATCGAAGAGTCTTCTACTACCGTGCCACAGTCAATATCGCACCCGCGTTCGACGTTGCTGAACCTGGTTATCAGCGCGGACACGCGTATCTTCGTGCCCGGCCCGATATAGGCAGGCGCCACAATACGGGCACGCGGGTCCACCTGGGCGCTACGGTCCACCCAGACGCCGGGCTTGGTCTCGTCTCCGGTTGGTCTCGCCGAGCAGCGCGAAAGAAAAACATCGACCACGAAGCGTCGAAGGTCACCGGCGCTTGCTAAGCGGTTTACATAACGCGCCTGGCTATAAGCTGCTACGTGGGCATCACTCTCGCCGCCCGCAACTTCACCGAACGAGATCCCGGCTTTGCTGCATCGAGCTGCATCGACCAGCCACAAATCCAAAGGGCCTTGACCGTCCGTGATGCGGGTCACCGGCTGGGCTTTTTCGCGATGGAATTGCGCAAGATCAACAAAGTCAAATTCGATGTAGGCGCCTAATCGCACCACCACCACCATTTCCGAGCCGTTCTTTACGTATTCACCGACAGTATGCCGCGTGGCGGGCCAAATGTCGGTCGAATGCTGGACCGGGACCTTCCGTACCCGCGTCCCCAGAGATGCTGCAGTCAAGTGGGACGAATTGCCGTTTGCCACAAGAGAAACCGTCTCCACTCCCGCGCGTTGCAGATATTGGATGGTACGTTGAAGAGCAGACTGCCCCAGGACCTCCAGCGATGCGATGGGGCCATCAGCCAGTGATCTGACGGACTCTCGTGCGAGTTCATCTCCGCCATTGCATGCCGCATCCGGCGCTACGGACCCACTCTCGCCAAGAACCACAATCGCGCCAATAGCCACATGCCCACCTTCCCGAATACGCCCTCCAACCGTCAGGAGGTGTTCAAATCCAGTGAACCCTTTTGAGTTCGTATTACGATTTCTTCCATCTCGTCTGCCTCGCAGAAGACATTTCTGAAACGATCCGCATCGGGCGCTCAGTTCGCCGGTTCTGCGTCTGCATTGGGACTCGAACGCACCGCCTTCGCATAGACCTGATCGTGATCTGCCTGGGCCGGAGTGGAATATGTGCCCGCCAGGGAATACCAGCAGACCCTGAGAACGTCCACTCCCGTTCGCATGCCGTCTCTAAAGAGATTCACGGTCGAGCGGTCATCATGCCTCCAGATCACGGGGATTTCGGCTACCTTCAGGCCGAGTCCGTGCGCCAGGTAGAGGATTTCCGGGTCGAATCCGAACCGGTGGATCTGTTGCAGGGGGAAGAGCATGTTCGCCGCCTGTCGCGTGAAGGCCTTAAAACCGCATTGCGTGTCACGAGCGCTGAGGCCCAGCGTGGTACGCAGGAAAATATTGAACAAGCGCGACAGAAACCGCCGCTTCAGGGGCTGTCGCTTGAGCTGAAGAGAGGGATCGAGCCAGCGGGAACCAATGGCGACGTCCGCTCCGCCTTCAAGCGTCGCGAACAGCTTCGCGGCTTCGCCAATCGGAGATGAGAGATCGGCATCAGTGAACAGCAGGAGGTTGCCCCGCGCCTGCAACATACCGTTGCGTACGGCATAGCCCTTCCCGCAATTTCCCGGATTGCGAATCAAGCGGACCTCAGCGTGTGCCGCCGCAAAGCTATCCACGATTTGAGCAGTATCATCGCGGGAACCATCGTCCACTACTAAGATTTCTGCGTTCCATCGTTGTTCCCGGAGATGGTCCAGGAGGCGTTGCAAAGTAACTCCGATTCGCAACCTTTCGTTATAGGCAGGGACAATAATGCTGTATTGTGGCTCTGCCGGTGGCGCATTGCTGTCAACCGTGTCTGCGGGAATCTCACCATGGGCAAGACTCATACGGCTTCTTCTGCTTCGACGATCCGGCGCTCAGCCCAACAGAGATCGTTCAGCTCGGTAATCGATAGCTTTCTTAGCGACTGCATTATGATTCCTGACTTTAGGCCTTAGATGAGACGGTGAATTCAGTTGCCCACAGCGTTCTGTCTTCATGCCGGCAACACGCGGCCATCGGCGTGCCGCTCTGGCGCGACAATCCGTTCCTGCGCTGCAAATGGTTTCACTGTCCTTACAGGTAACTATCACAGAAGCCGAGCGAAGATGTCTGTCCGTTACAGACCAACTCTGAAGTAACTTACGTTGTTGCGTCTCGCATGTTCGCCGGTGGACCGTGAAGACCGGCGGGCGCACTCAGCAATCCCAGGAACCAAAGAGCGGCGGCCAGGGGGCCGGCCGTTCGCTGTTCTGATCAATCGATCTTCACGCGAATTGTTTGATGTCGAACGAAAGAATAGACGCGTATCGCGCGGGAAAAACCTGGGACCTCCGCGTCCTTCAAGCTCATGCTCTTAGCAAAGACTTGGGCTGATGCATTCAATGCATCAGCCCAATCTGCGTTAGGGTTTTAGTCAACAGCTCACGGACAGGTACAGCCGGTGATGACGTTGGTATCCAACGTGACCGCGCCATTCCGCGCCAGCGCCCGGCCTTCCAGGTTCGCGCCGGTGGTTAAGGTGATTGATGTCAACGCCAGGATGTTCCCCTTGAATACGGAGTTCGTTCCCAGAGTGGCTGAGCTGCCAACCTGCCAGAAGACGTTGCAGGCCTTGGCGCCGTTGGCCAGGATAATGTGGCTGCCGCTGCCCGTTATGAGCGTGGACGAGATCTGGAAAATGAACACTGCAGCCGGATTACCCTGGGCATCGAGAGTGAGGTCGCCGGAATTTGCCAGCGACGAGGTTGATTTATAGATACCAGCGGTCAATGTCTTGCCGACCAAATCTCCCGCCACGGTGGTGCTGCCCGATCGTCCAGCAGCATCGATGTAGCCGGCCGTCAAGGCAGCCTGGGCCTGGGCTGCGGCGCCGTCCGCCTTATGGATCGTCCCCCCGAGCGCCAAAACTCCCGGCGGAAATCCGGTCACGACCGTGAGCGGGCTGACTCCAACATCTCCGGAGATTACACTCGAACCGGTGTTGGTGACGGTGGATCCAGCCAGGACCAGGAAATTTCCTATGAAAGGACAAAGAGCTACCGGCGGTATTCCACCACCCGTGCACGGTCCGGTGGTAAAAGTCTGATGAAATGGCGCTGCCAGGGGCACTCCGCCCATGTCTTTGACTCCGGTGGTCACCGTGATCGTGTATGTGGTGTTCGCCGTCAGGTTGGACGAGGGCGTAAACGTGGCCGTCTGACTGCCCACGTCATACGTAACGGTGCCGGACACGCCTTGAATGAAGAACGTGCTGGGATTGATGGTGAGCGAGTCCATTTGCTCGTCAAAAGTGACTTTGATCTTCTGGTCCAGAGGCACGCAAGTGGCGCCCGCGGCAACATTGATGGCGACGATGTCCGGCGGAGAAGTGTCCGCGGTGGCGCGGGTAGTGAAGGAGAAATTAAACGGGGCCGCAAGCGGAGTGCCGTTTACGTCGCGGGCGCCAACGGTAATTGTCGCGTTGTACATGGTATTGGGGGCGAAATCGGGAGAAGGCTTGAAGCCGGCAATCAAGTTGACTGTGTCGTACGTGACTGTGCCCGTCACGCCTGCAATCACAAAGGTGCTGGCGTTGATGCTTGCCGGATCCATGGGCTTGCTGAGCACCACGGCAACCTCACGGTTGGTGGCCACTCCGTTGGTTTGCGGGACCACCATCACTATCGTGGGAGCAGCGAGCGGCGACACCGGCGGGTTGGCAACACCGCTACAGCCAATGAGGAAGATCGCCAACAGAAGCGCGGTTGAGACTTTGGAGAACGAGCGGTTTGACATACAACTCCTTTATCGCAAGCCCTAACCATCTCGACGAAGAAGACAGCAAGGTAGCCAGGGGTTTGCTTGTCAGAACATGATTACGGCCAGAACAAGCGTGGGAACAGAACGAAAACAATTATGCTGGTTGCAGAACTGAGCCGTCTGTTACGAATTGATCACTATTGATCACAATTGATCGTGATCACTATTGATCACTCTGGAGTCAATTTCTTGTCAGGCAGCAAGGATGCCTTGCGACAAATTGAAATTGCGCTTGAGGCTGATGTCGAAACAGGAACAGTGACGTCCCGCGCGAATAGCGGAATCGTTCTGGAACATAACGGGCTTAGCATGCTGCCAGAGAAGCCGCCTATCGCGCCTCCGCCGACGCGTGTTGCTGTCCCGCAAAGTAGCCGCTCTTGGTACGGACCTGCAGGTCCTTGAAGCCCCGGGTCAGGACTTTGACCTTGCGGTAGCCGCCGTTGCTTTGCGGAGTCGTCGATTTATAGGCGATCGTGTACTGGTTCCGGATATCGCGCGCTACGGCCTGGCTGACATCATCGACTTCGTCAAGACTCTTGGGGAAAAAAGCCACGCCACCGGTCCGAAGGGAAAGCACTTCCAGCGCCCGCCGGGCGCGGCGTTCTCTCCCTTCCCTGCCCAGGATGCCGATAGAGTAAATGACCGGGCCGCTGTCATCCTGAACGCGCCGGATGGCCTGCTCCAGGGTCATCATGCTTCCGTTGTCTTCTCCGTCCGTTACCACCAAAAGGATTTTCTTTTCCCGGCGCGCCCCCTTGGCCAGATGTTCCGCGGCCACGAATACGGCGTCATACAGCGCGGTGCCGCCGCGGGAATCCATGCGGTCCAGAGCGTCGCGCATTAAATTGACATCGGCCGTAAAATCCTGGTCCAGATAGGGCTCGTCATTAAAATTCACGATGAACACTTCATCCTGAGGATTACTGGCCTTCACCAGATTCACCACGGCCTTGCTTACGGCCGCGCGCTTGAGCCTCATGGACCCGGAATTGTCTACAACAATGCCGATGGAAACCGGCATGTCCTCCTGCCGGAACCCGGTGATTCGCTGCGACCGCTCCTCTTCGTAAACCACGAAGTCGTTCTCCGAGAGATTGGTTACCAGGTGTTGTCTGTGGTCTACCACCGTTACCGGCAGTACCACCTCGTCAACGTGGGTCCGCAGCAGGAAACTCGACCCTTGCTTGACCACAACCGGGGCGCTGCTGACTGGCAGACTCGCTGGACTGCTGGTCTCCGGTGTCCCCGCACTCGCGCTGGCTGGACGGAGCCATACAGGAACGGCAGAGTCGGTGGGATCTACGTCGGGCGGCAGAACAGAAGGCTGCAGGCTGGTCTGCTTGCCGGCGGGTAAACTCGGCTTCGACGTTTGAGGCTGTGGCGCAGCTTGAGCCAACGACACTTGGCCGCACATCAGGGTTGTCAGCACAACCAGCAGAAGAAAATATTTGACCATGGGAAACACACCTCAACCCTTTCACTTTGTGTCTTCTTAACTTCGATGCTCTCGACCGGCGGCGAGATAGTCGCCGGGGTCAGCAATAAAACGACGAATCACGAAGATAAATTGCCGGACGGCACCCGGATGCGGCGTTCCCGCATCTTATCGGGAAAGAAGAGATACGTAAGACGCCGGCGTCTAATTGCAAACGTAACTAAGTAAAGAAATGCGGCTAAGATGCAGAGTTCAAGAAAGATCTTTCCAGGAAAGATCGTGGTGGCATTGGCCATGGTCTCAGGTGCGATTCCGGCATGGACGCAGTCCTGCCAAATCGGGAATGAAATCCCAGCCCCCGTCAGGACCGCGATTGAAAGTGCGGCGCAGAAGACTTTTAGCCAGGCCAGCGCTGGTGACTTGAACGCCCTGCGGGCCAGCCTGGCGCCCGCGGTCAAGACGAGTTTCGAGGGCATCGTTGCCGCGGCGAAGGACAACAGGGCCGTGTTCGCCGGCGCGAACCGGCAGGTGCGCGTTTCATTTCTCCTCGATGCCGGGGACGCGCCAAGTCCGGACGGCAGGTTTTATTGCGGCGTGTTTGGGGCCAACGGGTTCAGCGGAAGCAGCACGGAGTTTGACATCCCGGGAATCGGCGCGGGTAAATATGCCATCGTCATCCAGGACCTGACCAGCAGCGCAAGCGCGTATGCGCTTACTACAATTTTCCAGGAGGCCGACGGCTGGAAGCTTGCCGGATTGTACGTTCGTCCTGAAACCGTTGCCGGATATGACGCGTTTTGGTTCCTGGATCGCGCCCGCCGGTTCAAAGCCAAAGGACAACCCCGCAACGCCTGGTTTTATTACGTGACCTCATGGGACCTGATGGCGCCGGTCAAATTCATGGATACCGGGCTTCTCCACAAGATTACCGTGGAGTCGGCCAACGTCCAGTCGGAGGAACTTCCCGTGGCCGGAAATGCCGTCAGTTATTCCACTCAGGGAAAGACCTACAACCTTACCGACATGACTGCGATCCACGCAGATAACGGCCTGGATCTGGACGTCAAATATTCCACGGCGAACATTGCTGATCTGGCCGCCGCTCAGGCGGACGCCCGCAGGCTGGCGGACGCGTTGGTCGCCAAATATCCCGAGTTCAAAGAGGCTTTCAATACCCTGTGGGTCCACGCCATCGACCCGAAGGGCGGCGACGTCGTCGCCATGCTGAAGCTAAAGCTGTAGTTGGCGAATGGGCTGCGACCTCACGGCCACTTTATCTGCTCGCATATTTTGCGCAAACGCTTTCCCTTCGCCGGGTTGATCATTTCCATAAATCCCACGCGGCCGTTGAGGTGAGCGCGAAATTGAGGATGATCATCGCGGTTCTGGCTTTCCGGCCCCAGCCGGACGCAATTCGTCAGGATTGCTTTGAGCCGATCAAAGTCAGCCCGCATGACGTTCATGCGCTGGTTCGCGACCAGACCCACCAGGCGCTGCCGTACGCCCTGGCGCATGACGCGCGTCTTGCGATGATGCACGGTAAAGCCTTCTTCCATGAGCAGGGCAGCAACGTGGGTTGAGAAGCGCTCGACACACTTCTCAAATTCCTCACTACCGGAAAATGCAAGATCGTCGGCATAACGCGTGTACCCGGCGCCGACAGATTTCGCCAGTCCGGTCAGGCGGCAGTCCATCCGATACGCACATAGGTTGGCCAGCGCCGGGGAAGTCGGCGCGCCCTGCGGCAAATGTGGTCGCGCATACACCGCGCGCGCTTCCCAAAGCTGCTGCCGGTCAACATCGAAGGCAGGCGCTTTCCACGCGTCGCGCGGAGTGGCGTTCGTGCAAATGCCTCCGAGCAAGTCGGCGACTGACTCGGGATAACCCATGGTGCGAAAAAAGCTCTGGATCCTGGCGCCGGCGAACGACGGGAAAAAATCCTGCAAGTCCATCCG
>Ga0210407_10000348_pt1 | contig 54512 bp, 43 predicted proteins | sample IncBWC27MmetaG_FD_150860 | JGI IMG/M metagenome (GOLD analysis project Ga0210407, IMG submission 150860) | Forest soil microbial communities from Barre Woods Harvard Forest LTER site, Petersham, Massachusetts, United States - Inc-BW-C-27-M | ecosystem: Environmental > Terrestrial > Soil >...
CGGTGATTTGCGGCCGCCTTGTTGCGCGTCGCGGTCGAGCCCTATCAAATCCTAGTCACTGCTTCACTCATGCCGCAGCGCCACCATCGGGTCCACGCACATGGCGCGGCGCGCGGGGATGTAGCATGCAACGACGGCCACAGCAATCAAGATGACCGATACAACGACGAACGTTGCCGGGTCATTCGCACCAACTCCAAAAAGCAGGTGCGAGAAGCTCGACAGCAGCCGCGCGAGGATGAGCGCGCTCGCGGCTCCGATCGCGACGCCAGCCATAGTCAGCCGAAGACCCTGTCCGATCACCATGCGGAAAACGTCGCGCCTCTCCGCACCCAGCGCCATGCGAATGCCAATCTCGTGCACACGCTGGACCACGGAATACGAAATCACGCCGTAGATTCCGATAGATGCCAGCAGCAACGCCAGGCCCGCAAACACGCCCAACAGGATCATGGGAAATCGCTGCGACGACATCGAATCCGAGACAATTTGGTTTATCGTGTGAACGTTGTAGATCGGTTGGTCGCTGCCTGCTCCGTAGACCGCTTTTCTAATCTCGGGCAGCACAGTCGCGGCATCGAGTGGGGTGCGCACCACGACCCAAGTCCAGGTATCGATGGTGGTCATCCATCGATCCGTGATCTGATAAATAGAAACATAGGACTGCGCGTCCGTGAATGGGCTGGAGAATCCCAGCTCCCAGTGTTGCACGTGGCCCACGACTCCGATAATCCGGTAACCGCCGACCTGTGCAAAAGAGATGGTGTGGCCTATCGGATCCGTGTCCGGAAAATAAGTTCGCGCCAGTTCGGTATCAATCACGGCAACCAACGGCGCCTTGATGGTGTCCTGCTCGCTGATGAACCTTCCCCGTATGAGCGGGATTCCCATAACTCGCTGAAAATCGGGGCCGGTGATAAAGCCCAATGTTCTTGGCGCTTCCGCGACAGAGGCGGGCCTGTGGGAGTCAACCCAGAAAGGGAGCGAGTTGACCTCATGGCTCATCGGCACAAGCGTGCTTAGATCCGCCGATTGAACTCCAGGAATCTGGCGAATGCGCTCAATCAATTGTTGGAAGGCGGTTCGCACGCCCACGCCGTTCCCAGTCGCCGCAGGGGAAAGACCGACTTGAAAGGTGATGATGTTGTGAGCGTCAAAACCGAGATTCGTCCTCCACAATTGCTGGATGGTGCGGAACAGCAATCCGGCGCCTGCCAACAAGACCACCGTCAGCGCCACTTGAATGACCACGAGGCCGCTTTGCGCGCGTTGATGCCCTGTCGTGGATCCGCGCGCTCCTTCCTTGAGCGAGGTTTGAAGATCAACTTTCGAACTATTGAGCGCGGGCGCAAGACCAAACAGAATCCCCACAACGATCGAAATGCCGAGCGCGAAAAGCAGTACAGAAACATTCACGCGGACGTTCTCGCTGCGCGGCAGACTTGAGGCCACGGCCGCCAGTGCAGCGTTGAGCCCCCATTTTGCCGCCGCCACCCCCAATCCTCCGCCCAAGACAGCGAGAAGCACGCTTTCGGTCACAAGTTGCCGCACAATGCGCCCACCGCCTGCGCCAAGCGCCGAACGAATCGAGAATTCGCGCGTTCGGGCCGCTGCGCGGACGAGCAACAGATTGGCAACGTTCGCGCACGCGATCAGCAATACCACACCGACCGCTCCCAGTAATAATAGGAGTGTTCCGCGCACATCGCCGACAAGTTGTTCCTTGACAGGCGTAAGCTTCGCTCCTAGCCCCTCCTCCGTGTCTGGATGAAGTCGATCGATCGTTTCTTGGACCGTGTTCATCTCCGCTTCTGCCTGGCCAATGCTCACTCCAGCCTTTAATCGGGCAACGCACACGACGTTGTGAGCTGTGCGGTCATTCTGTTCTACGAGCTTCCTCTGTCCAATGGGTGTGTAAATGTCCGCGTCATCGGTGCCAAAACGAAAGCCCGGCGGAAGAACACCGACGATGGTAGCCTCGACGCCATCCAGGACAATGGATTTGCCCACCGCCGACGCGCTGCGTTCGAACCGATCTCGCCACAGGTTGTTGCTGATGATGACCACGGGCGCTCCGCCGTTGCGGTCTTCCTCGGCGGAGAATTCTCGCCCCTGTGCTAGCTCGACCCCGAGCATGGCGAAGAAGTTCGCGGAGATTTCCCTACCCTGGAGGTGCTCAGGAGTCCCGGGACTCGACAAATCGAAGCCTCGCCACGCGTACGCCGCCATTTTCTCGAACGAGCGAGCGCTGCGCTGCCAATCCACAAAGTCAGCGTAGGAGAGTTCCGTGATGCTCTTCAAATTGTGATTATTCAGCCAGACCATCACCAAACGATCTGGTTCGCGGTAAGGCAGTGGCGCCAACACGACGCCTTGCACCACGCTGAAGATCGCCGTGTTCGCGCCGATGCCGAGCGCGAGGGTGAGGATGGCGATAGTGGTCAAGCCGGGCGCTTTGCGTAGAATGCGCAGAGCGTAGCGGACGTCGGCGTAGAGCGATTCCAGCCAGAAGCCACGGCGCTGTTCGCGGCAGTTTTCTTTCACGCCCTCGAGCGCGCCGAGCTGCAGCACGGCTTGGCGGCGCGCTTCTTCGCGCGGCAGGCCGGCGGCGATGTTCGCAGCGGTTTGCCGCTCGATGTGGAATCGCAGCTCGTCATTCATCTCCTGCTCCCACTTTTTCTTGCGCGAAAACCAGCGCCGCAGGTCGTTCATCGCCCGAGCCTCCTACACGCGCTGCAAAATCAGCGCAACAGCCGCGGACATTTGCTTCCAGTCCGCCATTTCCTTTTCGAGTTGCTGGCGGCCGGCTTTCGTGAGGGTGTAGAACTTGGCGCGGCGATTATTTTCCGAAGCGCCCCACTCCGCGCGAATCCATTTCTTGCGTTCCAGGCGATACAGCGCCGGGTACAGCGAGCCTTGCTGGATCTGCAGGATCTCGCGCGAGACTTGCTGGATGCGCTGGGCGATGCCCCAGCCGTGCATGGGTTCGAGCGCGAGAGTTTTCAGAATCAGCAGATCGAGCGTGCCTTGCAGAACTTCGACCGCGGGTGCCATGCGTCCTCCCCTAGACGAACTAAAAGTAAAATATCTGATAGCTCTTGTAGATTGTCAAGGGGAAGGAACGGGATGGAAAACTGACGCGGGCGGCGACGCGATGACGGTAACATCGCCAGCGGCGGGTCTGAGACCCGCCCCTACAGCCAATCGGCAGGCGATCAGCGAAGTGAACGGACAGGCCTTGCGGGGTCATGGCGCTGCCTTCATCATGTGACATGGCACGCTCGGACTACGCGCCGCTGTGGAGCGCGGACGATCAATACGACCGGCTGGAAGAACTCGCCGCGGGCAGCGGCGATGACGCCAAGGAAATTCCGCTGCGGCGCGACGTGCGTTCGCTGGGAATGTTGCTGGGAAAAGTGCTGGTGGAGCAGGCCGGGGAATCAATGCTGGATGTGGTGGAACAGCTGCGCCACCTCTTGATTCAGCAGCGCGAGCAATTGCCAACCTCTGCGGCCACGGAATCGTCCCCATCCGAGAATTCGCTCATGGCGCAAGCTCGCGAGAAAATCGCGCGGCTGGAAGTGGAAGACGCCTATCGCGTGAGCAAAGCGTTCGCGATTTATTTCGAACTGACGAACCTCGCGGAGACCAATCATCGCAAGCGGCGGCGGCGCGCGGCGAAGCTGCACGGCGAGCAGCCGGCGCTGGCAGGATCGTTTCGTGGAACTCTGCTGCGCATGCGCGCTGCGGGAATTTCGGCCGACGACGCGCTGGCCGCCTTGCGCAAGGTACGCATCGTGCCCGTGTTCACCGCCCATCCGACGGAAGTGGCACGTCGTACCGTGCTGCTGAAACGGCGGCGCATCGCGCAATACCTGGAAAATCTGGACAAGCTGCCGCTGACGGCGGCCGATGCGGCTGAATACGAATCGTTGATCCTCGCCGAGATCACTTCTCTGTGGCAGACGGACGAAGTGCGCATGAAAAAACCGGGCGTGATTGATGAAGTGCGTATGGGACTGGATTTTTATCCGATGACGCTTTTTGAAACGCTGCCGCGGCTGTATGCAGAGCTGGCCGAATCCTTTGCGGAGGTTTACGGTCGCTCGCTTAATCACGAAGAACTCCCCGAGCTGCTGCATTTCGGTTCGTGGATTGGCGGGGATCGCGACGGAAATCCGCTGATCAAGCCGGACTGCACGGCGGACGCGCTGGCGCTCGCGCGAAACGTCATCTGGGAACATTACAGGCTGGAGATTCAGCGGCTGATTGACGAGCTCAGCTCTTCGTTGCGCCAGACGAGTTGTTCGGCGGAGCTGCGGTCGGCGGTGGAAGCGTATGAAGCGAGGATGGGCGCGGAGCCGTCGCGCGGAAAATGGATATCAGAGCCGGAACTGAACCGGCACTTTTTGGATTTTGTGCGGATTCGCATGCGGCTCACGCGCGAGGAGCCGCACAACGCTAATGCCTACGCGTCTGCTCAGGAACTGGAGCGCGATCTTTTGCTGTTGCGCGCGAGCCTGATCGCAAACCGCGGGCAACGGCTGTCCGAACGGCTGATTGATCCGTTTCTGCGCAAGCTCCGGACTTTCGGTTTTCATCTGCATACGCTGGACGTTCGTCAGCACGCACAAGTACACGCGAGGGCGCTGGCTGAGCTAAAAGCCGCCGGGATTTCGGATGGTGCAAACATTGCGGGCGCGCAAAAAGAATTTCCCGCCGGAATATCCGCGGAAACCAGCGAACTGCTTGAGACGCTACGTATGATCGCGCATTTGAAAAAAACTTACGCGCCAGAAGCGATTCGCGCTTACGTGATCAGCGGAACGGAATCCGAGCGCGACGTCTTCGCTCTGCTGCGCCTGGCGGAAATCAGCGGGGTGATTGTCGCCGGCTCCGCTCGCGATCCCGGACTTCTGCCTGTTCCGTTGTTTGAGTCGATCGTCTCGCTGCGCGCCGCGGCGGAAACGATGCGGCGGGTGTGGACCGCTCCGGATTATCAACGCCTGCTCGATTCCTGGGGGCGGCGCCAGGAAGTGATGCTGGGCTATTCGGATTCGAACAAGGACGGCGGGATGCTCACAAGCACGTGGGAATTGCACAAGGCGCATCGCGCGTTGCACGCCGTCGCGCGCGAATGCGGTGTGCAGCTGCGGCTCTTCCACGGGCGCGGTGGCACGGTGGGACGCGGCGGCGGCCCCACGCATCGTGCGATTCTGGCGCAGCCCGTGGGAGATTTTTCCGGCGAAATGCGCATCACCGAACAGGGCGAAGTGCTGAACTGGAAATATTCCGATCCGGTGCTGGCCGAATGGAATCTGGAATTGATGATTGCGGCGTCGCTGGAGGCGCTGAAGCGCCCGGATGGTCCCGCGGCGGGCGCGGACCGCCAGTGGGACGATGCGATGGAAGAAATTTCGCAGGACGCGTATGCCTACTACCGGCGGCACATCGCCGAGAACGCGGACGTGCTGGAATATTTCGAGCAAGCGACGCCAGTGAATGAACTCGAGCACGCGCGAATGGGTTCGCGTCCTGCACGCCGCACGGAAAGCCGCCGCCTGGAGGATTTGCGCGCGATTCCCTGGGTGTTCGGCTGGATGCAGAGCCGCCACGCGGTGCCGGCGTGGTTTGGAGTGGGCTACGCGTTGCAACGATTTGCGGCGAAAGGGCCGAAGCAGGAAGAGCGTATGAAGGAAATGATGCGCCACTTCACGCTATTTTCGGATCTTGTGCGCAACGTGGAAATCGCCATGGCCAAGGCGGACTTGAACATTGCGCGCCTTTATGCCAGCACGTTGGTGCAGGACGCTGGGCTGCGCGACGGAGTTTTCGGAATATTGGCCGAGGAATTCGAGCGCACGCGGCGGATGTTGCTGGCGGTTACCAGCCAACGCGGCCTGCTGGAGGGCAACTCGGTCCTCTCGCAATCCATTCGGCTGCGCAACCCGTATGTGGACCCGATGAGCTTGATTCAGGTGGAATTGTTGCGCCGCAAGCGGGCCGAAGCACCGAGCGAGGCGCTGAACTACGCGCTAGGCGCGACGATCAATGGCATCGCGGCAGGTTTGCACAACACTGGTTAGCGCCAATTTCCGCGCCAACGTGGGTTTGTTGCCACCCGCCATTGTTGTGGGCACTCTGCGGCAGGCCGCATGGACCGGTTTGTGCTATGCATGCAAGTGCTTCTCTATCAGCGACTTATAGGAAACTCGCGGTAATGGAGCTTACCTAGTACCAAAACCCGCGTACTGAAATCTTTGAACCGCGCGCCCCATTGGTTCTGCTCGGCGAACTGACCAAAATGGATGTGCGGGTTGGAAGCTGCGATTGCGGGGACGACGGTTCCACAAAAAAAGGAGCCGGGGCATCTATCCAACCCGTCCAAACCTTCCTGCTTGCATCCCTTCTGCAAGGCTCCGCCGGCAGGCGATAATTCCGGGATAAGGCTTCGGCATCTTTTGGCAGCTTGCATGCCTCTCATCAATTGGGACATTGCGTATCTGTAATGGTGCCGATGGTGCAGGCGCCAGAGTCCCAGGACAGGTGATGGCTAAAAAAGGCAGGCATGCAAAGCGGGCGGTGGGGATTTTTTTCGCGGCATGTCTCGCGCTTCCGGCGCCGACAAACGCTGCTGACCTGCAGCCTCAAACCGCGCAAGCCTACGACCGCTACATTCAGCTGACGGCTGCGCAAGTGACCGCCGAACTGGCGCAGAGCGGCCCGTATCTGTGGGTCGAGCGTCTGCCGCCAGAGCAACGTGCGGCGGACGAGGCACAGTTGCGCAGCGGACAATTGGTGATCGAGCGCTTGGACACGCTCGATTCCGGCAAGCCGATTCCCGTGCCAGCGGGAATCATCCACCACTGGATCGGCACCGTGTTCGTGCCGGGAGCGACGCTAGCGCAGACGCTTTCGTTCATGAAGGATTACGAACACAAAACGAAATACTTCAAGCCGGATATCGTGCGCTCGAAAGTTCTGCGGCATGATGGCGACGATTATTTTGTGCTGCTGCGTTTCTACAAGAAAAAAATCATCACCACCGTGATTGATACCGACCAGGAGATTCATTACCACGTGGTGGATAGCACGCATGCGTACAGCCGTTCGCGAACCACGCGCGTGCAGGAAGTGGAGAACGCCGGACAATCCGACGAGAAACTGGAAGCGGAAGGGCACGACCGGGGCTTTATGTGGCGCATGAATACCTACTGGCGCTTCGAAGAGAAAGATGGTGGAACGTACGTCGAGTGCCAGGCCATTTCGCTGACCCGCGACATTCCCACCGGGCTTGGCTGGATGGTGGGCTCTTTTGTAACCAGCGTGCCGCGAGAATCGCTGACGTTTACGCTGACCACAGCTCGCACAGCGTTACTACAACGAACTTCAACGCATTCCGCAAGATAAATCTCGCCGTGCTGGAACACGCTTAACAGATCGCTAGAAGGTCGTAGTGCCGAGGAAAATATCTTCCAGCGCGTTCGTGTCGCGTGACACGAGATTGTTTGCGGTCGAAAAGAAACTGACCGTGTGACCGTCCGCGCTGATCGAAGGCACCAGGCTCGCGCCATTTGCCGGGGCAATGCCGGTCACCGGAACAACGCCGGTGTTGTTGGCAATGCTGGCAAGCACCACGCCGGTGGTGCAAGTGGGGATCACACCGAGGCAGGTGTTGCGCACAAAGACGTTCTCGACTCCGTTTACCGTGCCACCCAGGTTCGAAGCAAACGACGAGAACGCGATGAATTGGCCGGAAGCGTTCGCGCTAGGGTGTTCGCTCAAGCCGTTGGCCGGTGTGATGCCGTCGGGCGTCGAGACCAGCGTGGTGGAAGGCGTGCACTGCGCGACGGTGATGGTCACGCCGAGGCAGGTATCGCGCACATAGATTTGCTGCGGCAGTGGACCGACGCCCGTCACCAGGTTCGATGCCGTCGATGCAAAGGCCACAAAACGGCCGTTGGCGACGGTGGTGGAGGTACACGCGGTGCTGACGGTAACGGTTACGCTGCCGCAAGCGGAGAGCGTTGATTGCACGCTGGGACCGTCGGCGGGCGTGGTGCCGTCCGGAGTGGAAATCAGCGTGGTAACCGGTACGCAGGTGTTGGTAATGCTGGTGATCGTGGTAATGCAAGTGCCGCGCTCGAATATCTCGGATTCGGCGTTCGGGTTCGGCGCCGTGGAGCCTAGATTCGTCGCGGTGGAAGTAAAGGAAACGAAAAGCCCATCCTCGGAAATGGAAGGATTCGAGCTGGCTCCGTTGGCGAAAGTGGCGCCGTCAGGCGTAGAAACCAGGAAGGTAGTGGGTACGCAGCTGTTCGTCGGAGGGGTGGTGATAATCGTCGAGGTGTCGCAGGTGTTGCGGATGTACACCTGCGGGTGGATGCCGTCCGCAGTGATGTCGGAGACCAGATTGGTCGCGAGCGAAACGAATGCGACATATTGGCCGTCCGGGCTGATGACCGGATTGTAGCTGGCGCCGTTCCCTGCGGTCTGGCCGTCGGCGGAAATGGAGACGAGCTGCGTATCAAAGTTTGAGCTCGGCGTAATCGTGCACGGAGCGGTGGGAGTCGGCATGCAAACCGGGCGCCAGTAGACTTGAGTTACGCCGGTCTGCACCGGGACCGTGGTGACCAGATTTGTCGCGAGAGATGTAAAAGCGGCGTGCGTTCCAGCAGAGTCAACCGTGGGCTCGGAGCTTGCACCATTGGCAGCTTGACCATTCGGATCTGAGCTGACCACGGCCGTCACGGGTACGCAGCTGGCAAGCGCCAAACAGGTGTTGCGGACATAAACATCGGCAGCCGTGTTCACATCGGTCAGCACCAGATTATGCGACACCGAGGCGAACGCCACGAATTGGCCGGAGCTGCTGGTAGATGGTCCGGAGGTGGCAGTGGTCAGGCCAAGATTACCATTAGCGCAATTCGCCGCACCGCCGCAAATGCCATTGATCGCCTGGGAACCGTCCGCCGCGAGATCCACGAGCACCGGCAATCCGAGCAAGTGGGTAGGATTGATGGAATAAGTGAGGATATTGGATATGCCGCCACCGGGCGGCTTGTTCATCACCGTAATTTGATTGACGCCCGCGTTGATCAGATCGCCGGCAGTGAGCGTCCCGATCGCTGTTGTGCTTCCGCCAATGGTCGTCATGACCGGCTGAGCGCTCCCGTTCAGTTGCACGAAAGAAAATTGATTCAAGAAGCCGGTGCCGGTGATTGAAAGGCTCGCGCTGGTCGCTCCAGCCAGGGCGCTGGTGGGAGAGATCGCAGAAATCGTCGGAACAGCCGTGAGAACACTCAACGAGACCGGCGTAGAACCGCCGCCTCCCGGCGGAGGGTTCACAACCCGAATTGACACTGGGCCGGGAGTGACAAGGTCCGTGGACTGCAGGTCCACTTGCAACGCCGTGGAACCGAAGAAGGAGGTGGTGCGGCTGACGTTGTTCACAAAGACAGTGGACTGCGACACAAAGTTCTTCCCCGTCAAATTCAGCACAAGGCCCGCGGCACCTGCAATAGCGGTGCTGGGATTCATTGAAGTGACCACCGGCACAGGGCTCGCAACTGGCGTGATCGTGAATATCGTGCCGGCTGGAGGCGCCTGATTCGGCGGAGGAAAGGTTCCGCCACCCGGCTGCGGTGTGGTGACGCTGATGAAGAGCGTATTGGGGTTCTGCAACAGGTTGGCGGGCAGGGTGACAACCATTTCATTCGTGCTGATGAATTGGTTGGTCGCCAGCGCTGAGGGGGCGGAGTTAGCTGAAAGCGCAAATCCCGCTTGCGTTTGCTGAGTCAGGTTAGTGCCTAGAATGGTGAGGAAAGCCTGCGAACTGCCCGCGGGAATCGAGTTTGCACAGTTCGCAGTGCTCGTCTGCGAAGGGCAAATACCGACCAGAGTAATCGTCGGCGCGGGAAAATTGATCTGCTGCGTGCATGCCGACATCGCGATCATCGCAAATAGCAGTAGCCAAAAGGCTGGACAAAATCGTTGCCGCAAGTTGCTCACTCCTGTGCCGGTAGGTCGGGCCCCATACGGTAAGCGCAATCCTAGAGACTACTAAAGATGGCCCCAAGGGGCAATCAGGATGCCTGCCCCGAGAACGATTGTCCAGTGCGGGAAGGACCGCCGAAGGGCTTCGCGCCCGTGAATTTTCGTGATTTCTTTACGGCTTCCTTATGAATCAGCAAGTATTCGCAGAACTCGCTCGCTTTAGGCTTGACAACCTCTTGCATGCAAAATAATTTCATGCAGGAAGCGCGAAAAATAGTTTGCGCGGTTCCTAGGCAGTACAGGGACCCTCGGTAGGCGAGGCTCCCGCGCAACACAGAAGCCACTGCCCGGCAACATCGAGAGATGTTGCGCAATGGGTAGAACAGGAATTCCCGACTCAAGGGTTTTTCTAACGTGGCTGAGATTCGGATGAATCTCTAACGGGGCGCGGTGCTGAAGCTTGGACGAGTGGGAGCCGGCGAGGATCTGATTCTTGGAGTAACCCGCCGGTCCGTCATGGCGCTTTATCCCCCTGCGACAAAGTGATTCTCACGTATCCTTCGTTTCAGACCCCTCGTGAAGGCAGATGCGAGAAAACAAAGACCAACCTCCAATTAGCCTAGCGCTCTTGGCCCGCAAGAGCCGGATATGAAACGGTAGTTCGGAATCCTCGAACGCCTTTTCCTCCGCCGCTTTCGGGAAACCGATGCGGACCGGAAGAGGCGCCGGCCCCCGCGCCGAGAAATAATTGGCGCGAGAGCCGGATCCTTCCTTCTCAGTTCGCGACACGCGACCAAACCAGTGCCGTGTTAGAGGAAGTATGGCGCGCTCGTTCGGCGAGCACGACGAAAATAGCCTGTTAGCTATTTTCACGCTGCGTGCGTGTCCGGGATCTCTGCGCTGAACACAGAATAAGGAGACGGAACATGCGTAACTTTGCCGATGAGTTGCTCTTCATTGAAACCGCGAGGGCGGAACAACGTATCCAGCGACCGCAGCCTGTAACTTCGAACGACTGCTTGTCGTGCCCTGGCAATTCAACTTCGGGCGGTCGTCCGGTTCTGCGGGCCCGATGGGTGTTGGTGGATGAAACGCTGCAGCCTATTTGGTGTGAGGATCACGAGGAGCCGCTGAGACGTGTTGCATGAGTTGACGGGTGGCGTGCGCTACTAGCTGCACTTCGGCGTGCGATTTATTTTTTGCGACGGAGAACGATGAGTCAAATGGAACTCACTGTATTTGTAACCCTCCGTTAATGCAGGTCGTGAGCCTTTCTATGTTCTACTGTGCTTCCCGGGCGAGTACGCTTCTTGAGCGGCTATTCCTCGGGGCTGATGCGGCGATTCACCCTCCAAACTGGGGCCGCGATCCTGTCTGTGCTATTGGTGTCTTTAGCCATTCCGTCCCGCGCGGCAGCTCAGGATGGGCAGCCGACCGATTCCCCAACACAAGCCGTCGCTGCGACTGCAGCTGATGCCGACGCGCCTGCCCAGCGAACTAGCGCCGGCACCCCGCCCGCGCCTGCAACAACTGAACCCGAATCCAGCGACGTGCTTACGCTCTTCCCGCATTCGGAAACGAGCCGCTACTGGATCTCCGGGCAGGCAAACATTGTCTTGCAGTGGCACGGAAGATTTCCGGCGGCATACAGCGGTACGAACAGTTTCAAGTCCGTACCGGAGAACACTACCTCCAAGGTATACACGTTGTACTTGGGCTACGAGCTGACACACACCACCGAGGTCTACCTGGACATCGAAAGCGCGGGCGGCCACGGGCTGAGTAACGCGCTGGGACTCGCGGGTTTCACGAACTTGGATGTGGTGCGGAATCCGAGCCTGGGAGATGTCCCTTATCTGGCGCGGCTGATGCTGCGGCAAATTATTCCGCTAAGCAAGGAGCGCGTGACCGTGGAGCGCGGGCCGCTGGCATTGGCCACGTCGCTGCCGGCGCGCCGGCTGGAATTTCGCCTGGGCAAATTCACGATTCCTGATTTTTTCGATGCGAATACGTATGGCACAGACAGCCACCTGCAATTTCTGAACTGGACCGTGGACAACGATGGCGCTTACGACTATGCCGCAAACACTCGCGGGTACACCGACGGCGCGATTCTGGAATATGACGATCACTGGTTCAGCGCGCGGTTTGGCGTAATGCTGATGCCCAAGGTGGCCAATGGAATCAACCTCGACGCGGATATCGCGCGGGCGCGCGGCGAAAATCTGGAACTCGATGCGACGGGCAATTGGCTTTTGCATCGCTCCGGTACGGTGCGGTTCCTCAGCTACCTGAATATCGCCAATATGGGGAATTATGAAGAGGCCAACCTGAATTTTCTGAGTGGGCAGGGCGCAACCCCGAACATTATCTCCACCCGCAGACAAGGCCGCCACAAATACGGCTTCGAACTGAATTTCGAGCAGGAACTGCCGGCGCACTTGGGCGTCTTCGGGCGCGTGGGCTGGAGCGACGGCCGCAACGAGTCGTTTGCCTACACCGAAGTGGACCGCACGGTGCAGGCCGGGATTTTCACGAAAGGCGATAAATGGCGGCGCAAGAACGATCGCGCGGGAGCGGTGTTCGTCGCGAACGAAATCGTGGCGGCGCACGAGCAGTATCTCGGATTTGGCGGGCTGGGATTTTTACTTGGCGACGGCGCGCTCACGCCCGGGCCGGAAAAAATCTTCGAGGGATTTTACACCGCGCACCTGTGGCGCGGCTTCTTCGCGTCCTTCGATTTCCAGCACATCAATAATCCGGGATATAACAAGGCGCGTGGTCCGGTGTTTGTTCCGGGCCTGCGCTTCCACGTCGAGTTTTAATTTGTGGCGCGCAGCGCGACAGCCAGGAACGGTTTGCGAAAATCATCGTAACGGATTAAGCTGCGCCCCGCGGCGTGGGGCGTTTAATTCCAACGGGCGAGCCGCAAGGGGATTTATATGTCACAGTTGAGATTTCTTGTTCTGGTGGTGTTTCTCGTGAGCAGCGCCGCATTTCCACTTCGCGCGCAAGAGGATTCCAAAAAGCCGAGCGCAGCGGCGCCGGCGGAAGCGCAGGCCGCAACGCCGCAACCAGCTGCGAAACCCGCCGATGTGGCGTCGCCGGACGCAATTCTGGCCGCTACCTACGATGTGATCTCCGGCCCCGCCGGGCAACAGCGCGATTGGGATCGTTTCCGCTCGCTTTTTGTGCCTGGCGCGCGTTTGATCCCCGTAGTCCCCAGGAAAGCCGGTAGCGGGTCCGATACTCGTATCATTACGCCGGATGAGTACGCCAAGTTCGCGGACGCCTATTTCCAGAAGAACGGATTTGCTGAGCGGGAAATTTCGCGGAATGCGGAACGCTATGGCAATATCATGCAGATTTTCAGCACCTACGAATCGCGGCACGACGCCAAGGACGCACAGCCCTTCGCGCGCGGCATCAACAGTTTTCAACTCTTCTACGACGGCGCGCGCTGGTGGGTTGTAACGATTTACTGGCTGGAAGAAACGCCGGAAAATCCGCTGCCCAAGGAATTTCTGCCGCCCACGAAATAGCTCGCGGCATCCCCTGACGCGCTATTTCGGCTGCGACGGGCTGGCTGGCGGCGTTACTGGAGCAGGTGTCTGAGCGGGCGTCGCGCCCGGTGCGACCGAGCTCGCGTCCGCTTGTGCCGCGGCAGGCAGCAAGTTTCTGAGAACATCCGGCGGGAGCTTATCGGCACTGGCCATGAGCGCGGAGACTTGCCACATTTGCTGATCGTTCAGCGCCTTCTGAAAGCCGGGCATGCCCGTGAGGCGTATGCCGTTTTTCACTTTCCAGTAGGTGACGCCCACCGGATCGTCCGTAACCGTTTCTTTCGCGGTGAAAAGCTGCGGGGCGTGCGGAAACATTCCTTGCGACGCGGCGGACGGCGCCTGCAGCGGCAACCCGTGGCAGAACGCGCAATCCGTCCGGTAAACTTCGGCGCCGGCGGCCAGATCACCCGCGTTGAACGTGGAAAGCTCGCGGTCCTGCGTCTCCTTCTTGATTCGTGCCTTCAATGCGCCCTTGGCTATGAATTTTTCAAATGGCAATGGAGCGTCAGTCGCAGCCGCGGGCGCTTGCCCGGTCTCTATATAGAAAAAGAGCACGACCGGCAGAATAATTAGTCCCAGAATCAGTCCTACCAGAAAGCCTTTCATCGTGGATCCTTTCTTTCGCGCAAAACAAAGCCGACAATGAAGTCGGTAGAAGTGCAGAAGACTGAATAGCATACCAACGCTTCAGTTGCCACGACTTTTGCCGGACGTAAAAATCGCGCTTGCGGCAGCTTCCATGATGCGAGATGAATACTGGCATTGCCGGGAGGCTCTCCATGTTTCAGAGCGATCTGCTAAAGGGCCGCACCATTTTGATTACAGGCGGCGGCACGGGGCTGGGACGTTCGATCGCGCTGCGCTGCGCCGAGCTGGGCGCGAATATTTTTCTGGTGGCGCGGAGGGAAGAACCGCTAAAAGAAACCGCCGAAGCGATTCGCGCTAAGGGAGCGCGCGCGGCTTTCGCTTCCGCGGACATACGCGATTTCAGCGCCGTGGAAAAAGCGGTGGAGGCGGCCGAAAAGGAATTCGGGCGTGTGGACACGCTCGTGAATAACGCCGCTGGAAATTTTATCGCGCGCACGGAAAAGCTTTCGCCGAACGCGTTCAACGCCGTCGTGGGAATTGTGCTGCAAGGCACATTTTTCTGCACGCTGGCGCTGGGAAAGAAATGGATCGCCGCGAAACAGCCCGGCCACGTGCTGAATATCGTCACCACCTACGCGGCGGCGAATTGCGGCTCCGGATTTGTGGTGCCGTCGGCTTGCGCCAAGGCGGGTGTGCTGGCGCTGACGCGCTCGCTGGCCGTCGAGTGGGCGCGCCATCATATCCGGCTGAACGCCATCGCGCCCGGACCATTTCCCACCGAGGGCGCGTGGTCGCGCTTGCTGCCGTCGAAGGAACTGGAGGAGCGCGCCAAGAAACATCACCCCATGGGCCGCTTCGGACGCCACGACGAACTCGCCAATCTTGCCGTGTATTTACTGAGCGAACAGGCCGACTACGTCAACGGCGAATGCGTGGTGATTGATGGCGGCCTGTGGCTGCGCGGCGCCGGGGAATTCAATGACTTCCTCGATTTGCCAGATGCCGCGTGGGAGATGCTCGAATCAGCGCGCAAGAAATAGCGCGTTGCTCCTAGCGCGTGATGTTACGGAGCCGTTTGCGCGGGATGGACGTTGATCGCCGTGGGATCGATCTCGAACCGCAGCAACCATTCGCTGGGAACGGTGCGGCCGTCCATTTTTGCCGGCGCAAATGACCAACGTTTTGAGGCTTCCAGTGCGCGCTCGGCGAAATATTGGCTGGGCCCCGGAGCATCGAACGCTGCCGCTGTCACGTGGCCTGATTCATCCACGTGGACTCTAACGCTGACCCTGACTTTTCCTCGAATCGTGGCGCGCGCTTTTTGTGAGGCGTCAGGTAGGAATTGTTGAACTACTTTTCCGCTCACAACGCCGCTGCTCGGTGCTGTAGCGCTCGGCTGTATCGGCGCTTCAGCCTTGGGCCGCACTGGCGAGGACAGTGGAACCGGAGCGTTCGCGGCAGCCCTTTTCGGAGTTGGCTGCTCGGCGGAACGCTTGATGGGCTGCGACGCGGGGGGTTGTGCAATCGGAGGCGTCGGTTTCGCGACGGGCGCTGCTGCTTCGGCGAGCACAGGCTGCTTCTCCGGCTTTGGCTGAACTTTTGGCTGGGCCGCCGGCTGCACAACCGATGACGCGGCCGTCACGGCACGCGCGGAATCAGTTTGCGAAGGGTGATGGAAAACTCGCACTGCCGCTAGAATCGCGAGCAATGCCAGTCCGATGGGCGCTGCCGTGCCAACGAAGCGTCGCTGCGCCAAGGAATATTGCACGCCGCGCGGTGGCTGTTTCGGCGGCGTGAGTGCATTCGGCAGCAGCCGCGCGGAGATGTCCGCCACGCTCCAACGCAATTGCGGATCGCGGCGCAGGCAATGGCGCGCCAAATCCAGAAACTCCGCCGGCAAGTTCGATGGCAGCGCCGGCTCCGCCTGGTTGGTTCGCTCCCAAACGGGCAAACGCTGCGTCAACGCTTCGACCAGCGTCATGCCCAGTGACCAGACGTCGCCCGCCGGTGAAATTCTTCCGCCGGCCGCTTCGGGCGGATCGTAAGCTCCCGGCTTTCCCACGCTACCGCTGAATTCGCCGATGCGGCACAGTCCGTCGCTGGAAATTTTCAGCAGGTCATTTTCCGCCATGATGTTCGCGGGCTTGATGCGGCAATGAACGAAACCTTTGGCGTGAACGTAGGCGAGCGCGTCAACCACGGGACCAAGAATCGCGCGAGCTTCGTCTGGCGCGAGCGGTCTTCGCGCGATCACCGAAGCTAGATTTTCTTCAGCGTACTCCATCACGACATAGAGCACCGCCGAACCGTCCAGTTCGCCGCGTCCCATGTCCAGAAGTCGGATCATGTGCGGATGAGAAAGTTTCGCGGCGTGCCGCCAACGCGCCAGCAAGCCTTCTGCTTCAACTGCATCTGTCGGAACCAGTTTGATTGCGGCCTTGCGAACGTCCGGGGAATCGTAGTCCGTCAGAAAGACAGAGCTGCCTTCGTCTCCACCCACGAACTCGCCGAGGCGGAATTTTCCGTCTATGACTTGGCCCACCCGTTTTGTCGCGGCCTCTGCCATCTGAACCCCCTTGCGGATTCAAGAGCGCTAGCCTGTGGCGTGCGGGACGGGCGCTCGTATCCATGTGAATTCGAAAAGTATCGTGCCTGATGTCGGACTCGGGCGCTTCGTCTTCTGGCGAGCTATCGCCTTAAGACTGGGCGCTCGTCCGCAGGGCTGCGGTGAACCAGGCTGGGTAGGTCCCGGTCGCGAAGGGTGGATTTACCAGGTTCGTCACCCTCGTTATGACCCATTTTGCACCATTCCGGCACACGCGGCGTCAGAAAGTGGTGCAATGTTGTTCAATCGCACCCCTGTCGCCTGGTTGGTGGGTTTCCCGCGTTTTCGCCCACCCGATAGTTCTATCGACCAGGTATTGACATACGATATCTGTATCGATACTATCGTTGCATGTTTACGCTACCTAGGATTCTCAAAACAAAGGTCAAGGTTTCTCCAAAATTTCAAATTGTGATTCCCAAGGCCATCCGGGAAGAAATGAAGCTCGAGCCGGGGCAGGAGCTCTTCATGTACTTATATGAGGGCAAGCTCCATGTGGATTTCATTCGTCCAATCACGGAGCTTCGAGGAATCGCGAAGGGCATAGACTGGAAAAAAGATTACCGTGACCGGAACGACCGTTTCTGAGCTCTGGCTGATTGATTCCTCGGCCTGGCTGGAGTATTTGACGCAGGATCAGGACGCCGCGAAATTCGCTCCGTTCATCGAAAGCGGAGTGTCCACTCTCGTTCCGACGATTGTTCTCTACGAAGTCGTAAAAGTATTGATGCGGCAGCGCGGCAAGGTTGTAGCCGACCGCTTCATCTCCGAGGCGCTTCGGCGCGTTGTCGTGCCGCTGGACGAAGAGCTGGCGCTCGCTGCGGCTCACATCAGCAACGAGACGAAACTGGCGATGGCGGACGCAATCATTTATGCGGCTGCGCAAGCCTATCAGGCTCAACTGGTGACAGGTGACGCAGCATTTCGCGGTCTGCCCGGCGTAATTATTCCCTGAATCGAAATAATCCTGGATTCTTCGCGTTAAATCTTGGACGGGATTAACCAGCCATTCGACAACCAGCCGCCTTGACCGCATCTGCGCTGGCCAGTAAGCTAGTCGTTTCCACAGGGGAAAAAGACCACGCATGAGCGCTGAAACCATTCAGATCACTTTACCCGACGGCGCCACTCGCGAGGTGCAGCGCGGCACCACCGCTGCGGAAATTGCGCGCCAGATTTCGCCGCGGCTCGCGAAGGAAGCGCTCGTCGCGCGCTCCGACGGCGAGCTGGTGGATCTTTCGCGCCCGCTTGAGCACGACGCGAAAATTTCCATCCTCACCGCGAAAGATCCAGACTCGCTGCAAGTGTTTCGGCATTCCGCCGCGCATCTGCTCGCAGCCGCTGTGCTCGAACTTTATCCTGACGTGAAGCTCGGCATCGGGCCGCCGATTGACACCGGATTCTTCTACGAATTCGTGCGCAAAGAACCGTTCACTCAGGACGACCTGGAAAAAATCGAAGCCAAGATGCACGAGCTCGCCGCGAAAGATTTTCCTAACGAGCGCAAGCTGATCCCCAAGCCCGAAGCCCTCGAGCTCTATCGCAAGAGCAATCAGGAATTCAAATGCGAGTTGGTGGAAGAAAAAGCCACCGAGCCGATGGTTTCCTTCTACACCACCGGGAAATTCATTGATTTCTGCCGCGGCCCGCACATCCCCTCCACCGGGCGCATCAAGGCCTTCAAATTGATGAGCGTCGCCGGCGCTTACTGGAAGGGCAAGGAAAGCAATCCGCAGATGCAGCGGATTTACGGCGCGTGTTTCATTGACCAAAAAGAGCTGGACGAATATCTGCAAAAGCTCGAAGAAGCCAAGCGCCGCGACCATCGCCGAATCGGAAAAGAGCTTGGACTATTCACCGTGAGCGATCAAGTCGGATCCGGTTTGCCGCTCTGGCTGCCGAAAGGCGCCACGATTCGCCGGCTTCTGGAGGATTACATCCTGGAAAAGGAACGCCGCGCCGGCTACCAGCATGTTTACACTCCGGACCTGGCGAAGGTGGATCTCTATGTCCGCTCAGGGCATTGGGCGCACTACCACGAAGACATGTTTCCGACGATGGACATGGAAACCGAGCAACTCGTGCTGCGGCCGATGAATTGCCCGCACCACATTCTCGTATACGAATCCAAAAAGCACAGCTACCGGGATCTGCCTGTCCGAATTGCGGAGCTCGGTACCATGTACCGTTACGAGCGTTCCGGCGTGCTCAGTGGGCTTAGTCGCGTCCGCGTCATGACCCTGAACGACGCGCACATCTTTTGCACTCCCGAACAGATCAAGGAAGAATTTGCCGGCGTCATGCGGCTGGTCGAACAGGCGTATCGCGACCTCGGCATTACGCAGTACACCTACCGCCTCTCGCTCCGCGACAAAGCGCACAGCGAAAAGTACGTGGACAACGACGCGATGTGGGATCTTGCAGAAGGCATGCTGCACGAAGCCATGGATTCGCTCAATCTTCCCTACACCGAAGCTCCGGGCGAGGCAGCCTTCTACGGACCGAAGCTCGATATTCAACTTGCGGACGTGATGGGCCATCAAGAAACGTACTCCACGATTCAGATCGATTTCCATCTGCCGAATCAATTCGAGCTGGGATACATCGGCGCGGACGGCCAAGTGCATCGCCCGGTGATGATTCACCGCGGCGTTATCAGCACCATGGAGCGCATGACTTCTTATCTCATCGAGCTGTACGCCGGCGCGTTCCCGGTGTGGCTCGCGCCCGTGCAGGCAGTCGTGCTGCCCATCACCGAACGGCAGAACGATTACGCGAAACAGGTCCTCTCGAAACTCCTCGATGCCGGGGCGCGCGTGGAGCTCGACGATCGCAACGAGAAACTGCAGGCGAAAATCCGCGACGCGCAGCTCCAGAAAGTCCCTTACATGCTGGTCATCGGCGGCAAGGAAGCCGAAGCCGGCACCGTTTCCGTGCGGCACCGCGTCAAGGGCGACCTGGGCCCGCGCCCGCTCGAACAATTCAGCGCGGACCTGCGCGCGGAAGTAGATTCGAAAGTAATTTCGTAGTTCGCGCGCCGCTGAATTTACGAATGTCGTTCGCGGGATTTCTTCAATTCGCCGCCCCTGCGTTTCAGAATCACTTCGCCGGGATCATCGCCCGGGTATCGCTGCACCACGTTGCCGTCCTTCCCAGCCTGCGCCGTCGCGGACTCGCATATCCCTATTGAAGAATATGTCTTGACAAGAATATACGTATTGAGGCATATTCCGACTCGTCATGCTGGAAACCCTGCAAGCCCTGGCCGAGCCCAACCGCTTTCAAATCGTCGAGCTGCTGCGCGACGGCCCGCGGCCCGTCGGCGACATGGTTCATCGCCTGGGCCTGCGCCAGCCGCAAGTCTCGAAGCACTTGCGCGTGCTCAGCGACGCAGGACTGGTGGACGTTCGCGTGGACGCGCAGCGCCGGATTTATGCATTGCGCCCCGCTCCACTGAAGGAGCTTGAAGTCTGGATCGAACGGTACCGGCGCATTTGGGAAAGCAATTTCCAGCGCCTCGATGGCGTGTTGGAAGAGCTGAAAGCGAAGGAGAAAAAACGTGGACGCACAAAGCGGTAGAGCACCAATGAAGAACAGCGGAACGCTAAAGGTAACCACGCCCAGCGACCGCGAAGTTGCAATGACGCGCATTTTCAACGCGCCGCGTCACCTCGTCTTCGAGGCCTGGACCAAACCCGAGCTTGTGAAGCGCTGGTTGTATGGACCGGATGACTGGCGCCTGGCGGTGTGCACGATGAATCTGAAACCCGGCGGCGGCCTGCGCTTTGTCTGGAGGTACCACGACGGACAAGACATGGGGATGAGCGGCGTCTTTCGCGAGATTGCACCACCTGAGCGGCTGGTTTTTACGGAAATATGGGACGAAGACTGGACCGACGGCGAGACGCTGGTGACGATTGTTTTTTCCGAGCATTCCGGCAGGACCACGCTCACGCAGACGGTGTTGTATTCTTCGCGCGAAGCCCGCGACGCCGCGCTGAAAACCGGAATGGAACATGGCGCAGCCGTGAGTTATGATCGGCTCGCGGAGCTGCTGAAATCATGAAAATTCTAGTGTTGATCGCGCGCATTCTTCTGGGATTAGTCTTCTTTGCATTCGGGCTGATCGGCTTCCTGCCGTTCGTTCCGAAGGGGACGATGCCGACCGGGCTGGCGGGCCAGTTCGTCACGGCATTGATTCAGTCGCATTACGGCCTGGTGGTCGACGCGCTGCAAATGGTGGGCGGCGTGTTGCTGCTGGCGAATCGCTACGTTCCTCTCGGGCTCACGATTCTTGGCCCGATCATCGTCAACATCCTGCTGTATCACCTGCTCCTGTACCACATGGGTGTGGGCATCGCGATGATTGTCGCGATTCTGTGGGGGATCATCGCGTTTTATCACCGCCAGGCTTTCTCCGGCCTTTTTGTGCAGAAGTCTCCGTAGCACCCAGGGCGAGCGCCAGAACTGCGACCACCGCGATTTCTCATTCTTGCTTTTCGACGTGCCAACTTACCGCTATACTCCGCCGTCAAGAGCCGCGCAGCGGCGCGATTCTGCGAGTACACCGAGATGCCTGAAGCGAAAATGCGCACGCAGTTTGGCGGATTCCTGGCAACAGGCGAAGTGGTGATTTACGCCGCCCTGGCCATTTTACTTTTTGCCACGGCGCTCGCGACGATTGGCAACGCCGGAAAAATGCTCTGGGAGTCGCTGAGCCACTGGAGCATCGCCACGGACACGCTCGCGGTGCTGGACCAACTCCTGCTGGTGCTCATGTTGGTCGAAATTCTGCACACCGTGCGCATCTCCATCCACTCCCATGTTCTGGTCACCGAGCCTTTCCTTGTGGTGGGCCTGATTGCCTCGATTCGGCGCATGCTGGTGATTACCTTGGAAGCGGCCAGCCTCACAAAAGGCGGAGTCTGGTCTGCCGACGGTGCGAGCATATTTCGCGGGAGCATGATGGAGCTTGGCTTGTTAGGGCTGGTCATTCTTATTCTGGTATTTTCGATTACGCTCTTGCGACGGTATGCTCCGGAGCAAGAGTGAACGGTCAGCGTATCTGCGTCCGCATCCCTCAACCTTGCCAATCGCTTGCCCTGGAGCCCACCCCAGCATCGTAAATCCGTAGTTGCGGGAGAGCGCCAAACCCGTGCTATACTTTTTGGCCCGTCCCTCCCGCAGGGATTTTCGACCATGGGAGGCGCGGCTAGCGGGCCGGATTTACACTTTTCAGGGCCCGGGAGGTGGGTTTATCGCAGAACGTGGTGGGACGCCTGGCCTGCGGGTCAACGAAAGAATTCGCGCTCGTGAAGTGCGCGTAGTGGACGAAGCTGGAAATCAGCTCGGCGTGATGACGCTGTTCGACGCCATGAAGGCCGCGCGCGAGGCCGGCTTGGACGTGGTGGAAATCTCGCCCAATGCCGTGCCGCCGGTCTGTAAGCTCGTGGACTACGGCAAGTTTCAGTACGAGGCGAGCAAGAAAGCGCACGAAGCCAAGAAACATCAAAAGAGTTCGCACATCAAGGAAGTGAAGTTCCGGCCATCCACCGCCGAACACGATTTTCAGGTTCGCAAGAATCAGATCATCCGCTTCCTCGGCGAAGGTTACAAAGTGAAGGCCATGATTTTCCATCGCGGCCGCGAAATGGCGCACCAGGACGTAGGTCGCAAGAAGATGGACCGTTTGCTGAAGGAAATCATGGATCACGTGCAGGTGGAATTCGGTCCCAGGATGGAAGCGAACATCCTGCTCGCATTGCTCGCGCCGAAAAAGGGCGCAGGCTCAGCGCCGGCCGCGCAACCCGGGCAGAAAAACGCGGATGGCCAGGCGTAACGAAATTCAGGACAAGAGGAAATCGTGAAGAAGAACAAGAAAATGAAAGCCAAGACGCACCGCGGCGCCGCCAAGCGGTTCAAGATTACTTCCACCGGCAAAGTGATGCGCTGGCGGTCGGGCAAGCGCCACCTGCTCGGCACCAAGAAGCCGCGCCGCATGCGCCGGCTTCTGAATAAAGTTCAGGTCAGCCCCGCGGACGTGAAGAACGTTCGCCTGGCGTTGCCGTACGGCCTGTAGTCGCACGTAGATTTTTTCCGAGTCGCGCAGAGCGTAACGGGTGCCTGCCGGCCGGATGCTCCGCCCGCCCTCAGAAATGACGGCTAGTGGTGGAACGAAATGCAGTCCCACGAGACAAACCCGTCCTGCTGCTCGTGTATTTTTGCGAGCGGCTGGGCCGCGTTTGTCTCCTCACTTGAATTGAATTTGCCAGCGCTTTCGAAATGCGCCACAGGAGAAAAGAACCATGCCTCGAGTTAAACGTGGAACCAAACGCCGCGCCCGCCGCAAAAAGCTGCTGAAGCACGCCAAGGGCTTTTTCCTTACCAAGGGAAAGCTGTACCGCTCGGCGAAAGAAGCGGTGAACCGCTCGCTGCGTTACACCTATCGGGACCGACGCGTGCGCAAACGCGATTACCGCGCGCTGTGGATTCAGCGCATCGGCGCCGCCGCGCGCAATAACGGCACCACCTACAGCCAGCTGATTCACGCGCTGAAGGCCGGTGGGATTGATCTGGACCGCAAGATCCTGGCGGACATGGCCGTGCACGACGCCGATGGATTTGCGTCGCTGGTCGGTTCGGTGAAGCAGCATTTCCCGAAGCCGGGAGTGGTGCAAACCGCGAGGCCCGCGGTTGTCCGCCACCACGAAGAAGGATAATCTCACGCTGGTTTTGTAGGGGCGGCTCGCGAACCGCCCCACGGTCCAACGCGCTCGCGGCCCGAAATAGCGTCGTGGTCCCGATGGCTCTGTGTTCACCCTTGCTTGCGTGCCTCTGTATAGCTGCGACAGAGCGCGACGTGGGGAGCATCTGCGGCTGGATAAAATGACCGAAAAATCGATCTTTGACCAAACGCTCGCCGAGCTCGGCGACAACACGCCAGAGAGCGTAGAAGCGCGCTTTGCCGAATTGCGCCGAGAATTCGACCAGTGGGCTGCCGTCGCAAAGCATGACCAGTCTGAATGGCACGACACGGTGTTGTTTTGGACAGGACGTAAGTCTGGCGTATTGACCAAGATCACCGACAATTGGCTGAAGGCCGCACCTCCTACGTTGAAACGTGTCGTCGGCCAGGAGCTGAATCGCTTAAAACCGCACGTGGAGACAACCATTGAGGAACACCGGCAGAAGATAGAAGCGCTAACGGATAACCCTCCTGCAGTGCGGAACAATCTCGATCTATCACTTCCCGGCATCGAGCCCGCCATCGGCACGCGCCATCTGATCCGCCAGACTTACGACGAACTTCTGCGGATCTTTACCGCCATTGGCTTCAGCGTCGTCGCCGGACCCGAAATCGAAACGCCGTACTACAATTTTGAGGCGTTGAATATTCCCGAGCATCATCCCGCGCGCGACAACATGGACACTTTCTACATCGCGGGCGCGCGCGGCGGGCATTTGCTGCGCACGCACACTTCGCCGATGCAGATTCGCACCATGGAGAAGCAGAAGCCGCCGGTACGGATCGTCGTCCCCGGCAAAGTTTATCGCCGCGATAATCCCGACGCGACGCACGGCTATATGTTCCACCAGATCGAAGGCCTGGCCGTGGATACGGACATCACCTTCTGCGATTTCAAAGGCACCGTGGATTACTTCGCGCGCGAATTCCTCGGCCCCAAGACAAAAACCCGCCTGCGTCCCAGCTATTTTCCTTTTACCGAGCCTTCCGCGGAAGTGGACGCCACTTGCCACGTTTGCGGCGGCTCCGGCTGCCGCGTTTGCAAGCAATCCGGCTGGATTGAGCTGTTCGGCGCGGGCATGGTAAATCCAGCGGTGTACGGATTCGTGGGCTACGATCCCGAAAAATATTCGGGATTCGCGTTCGGCATGGGCGTGGACCGCCTGGCGATGATGAAGTACGGCGTGACGGAAGTGCCGCTGCTCTTCCAGAACGATGTGCGCTTCCTGAAACAATTTCCGTGATGAAGTTGAAATTGCGGGGGCGCGGCAAAGTGTCGTGCCGTCCTTTGAATAGTTGAAGACAAAGAAAAAATGAAAGTTGTCTATAACTGGCTGAAAGAATTCGTGGACGCCACGGCGTCGCCGACCGACCTGCGCGCACGGCTTTCGCTCGCGGGCGTGGCCGTGGATTCCATCGAAGAGACCGCCGCGGGGCCGGTGCTTGATGCGGAAGTCACCGCGAATCGTCCGGATTGCCTGGGCCACTTGGGCATCGCGCGCGAAGTGGCTGCGATTTACCGCCTGCCGCTGAAGCCGCTGCATCCGAAAATAAGAGAATCCGCGGAAAAAGTGGCCGATGCGACGCGCGTGGAAATCCAAGCGCCGGATCTTTGCGGCCGATTCACTGCGCGCTTGCTGCGCGGAGTGAAGGTGCAGCCTTCGCCGGACTGGCTGCGGCGGGGCTTGGAAGCGATCGGCGAAAAATCCATCAACAACGTGGTGGATGTCACCAACTACGTGATGTTCGAGCTGGGCCATCCGCTGCACGCTTTCGATTTCGATAAATTGCAGGAACAGCGCATCGTGGTGCGCCGCGCGAAACCCGGCGAAAAAATCCGCACGCTCGATGGCGCCGAGCGCACGCTGACGAAAGACATGTGCGTGGTCGCGGATGCCGCGCGCGCCGTGGGCATCGGCGGTGTGATGGGCGGCGCCGAAACCGAAATCAGTTTCAGCACGCGCAACGTGCTGATCGAGTGCGCCTGGTTCGATCCCATTTCCATCCGTCGCACTTCGAAAGCTTTGGGCCTGCGCAGCGAAGCATCCTATCGCTTCGAACGCGGTGCCGATCCGGAAATGGCGGAGCTGGCTTCGCGACGCGCCGCAGAATTGATTCAGCAAGTGGCGGGCGGCGAACTTCTCGCGGGAGTCGTGGATGTGTACCCGCATCGCGCTCCGGAAAAGAAAATCGAGCTTTCGCGCAAGGAACTGTTGCGCGTGATGGGCGCGGATGTGCCGGACCGCGACATCGAAGCGATTCTCAGCGCGCTGGGTTTTCATCCCGTGCGCGTGGACGTGAATCGCGGAAGCGACGGCTCCATCGCCGCCGTGTGGGAATGTCGCCAAGTTTCCTGGCGCCAGGATGTGACGCGCAGGATTGACCTGATTGAAGAAGTGGCGCGGCATTACGGCTACGACAAATTTCCTTCGCGCCTGCCGCCCGCAAAACTCCCCGCGCATCGTTTGCCGCACGCCGAAGCGCAGGACCGTTTGCGCGAACGCATCGTCGCGCTGGGCTATCAGGAAGTCGTCGAAATCCCGATTGTGGATACGCAACGCAACGAGCTTTTCCGGCCGGAGAATCTGGCGCCCGCGGTGATCGGCAATCCCCTCGCGGGGGATGCTTCGGTGATGCGCTCCACGGGCATCGTCAGCCTGTTGCGCGCGATCGAGTGGAACCTGAACCACGGCCAGCGCAATTTGCGGCTCTTCGAGATCGGCAAGACGTACGAGCTGCGCGATGGCGAGCCGGTGGAAACGCAAGTGCTCACCCTGGGCGCCACCGGCCTGGCGCAGGAAAAAACCATTTACGAACCGGCACGCGAATTCGGCTCCGCGGATTTGAAGGGCGACCTCGACCGCGTCGGCGAGCTGGCCGGCGGTTTTGCGTGGCATTCAGGCGGTCCGCAATGGCTCACCGGCTCGCGCGCGGCGACAATTGCGCTCGCCGGTAAATCACCACCTTCGGCAAACATCGGAGTGACCGGCCAACTCTCCAGGCGCATCGCCGAGGTGTACAAATTCCGTCAGGACGTCTTCGTCGCCGAACTGAAGCTCGAGCCGCTCGTCACCGGCGTCGAAGCAGCGAACGCCGCGCGACGATTCAAGCCGCTACCGCGATTCCCCGCGGTGGAGCGCGATTTTTCGCTGGTGTTCGCCGACGGCGTAACCTTCGCGCAAGTCGTCGAGACGATCCGCTCGCTCCAGATCGCCGAACTCGAAAGCATCGAAGCCGCCGACCTCTTCCGCGGTGGACAAGTGCCGCCCGGAAAATTTTCACTCATGATCCGCGTAAAATTCCAAAGCGCCGAGGCCACGTTCACCGACGCGCAGCTCAATGATTTCTCCGCGCGCATTGTCGCCGCGCTCCAGGAAAAGCTCGGCGCCATGCTCCGCGCGATATAATCCGAACGAACCATCTGCAGCCAGCGGACAAAGCGGCTTCACGAATCGCGAGAGCGAGTAATTCGTATGACCCAAAGCGATTTCCTACGCAGCCTCGGTATCATGCATCCCATCATCCAGGCTCCGATGGCTGGTGGCCCGTCCACTCCCGAACTCGTCGCGGCGGTATCCAATGCCGGCGCTCTAGGATCGCTCGGTTCCGCCTACAGCACGCCCGAGCAAATCACTGCGGATATTCAAAAAGTCCGTACGCTCACGGACCAACCTTTCAACGTGAATCTTTTCGCAGGTGGATACACGCCCGAATCCCAAGTTGATGCCGCGCCGATGCTGGCACTGCTCGCTGAAATTCACGAAGCGCTGCACTTGCCTCCGCCCGCACTGCCCGTGTGGCCCAAAAACCCTTTCGCAGAACAATTGCAGGCCGTCCTGGAAGCGCGTCCAGCGGTTTTCAGCTTCACTCTCGGAATCCCTGGGCCCCATGCAATCGCGCGCCTCAAGGCAGCCCACATCCCGACCTTCGGCACAGCCACCACGGTCCAAGAAGGAAAAATGTTGGAAGCAAGCGGCGTGACGGCCATCGTGGCGCAGGGCGCAGAGGCCGGTTCGCATCGCGGAACCTTCGCCGGCCCCTTCGAGACTGCAATGATTCCAACTCTTGAATTAGTGCGCTCGCTCCGCGCCGCAGTATCCATCCCAATCATCGCTTCCGGTGGACTGATGGATGGCCGAGACATCGCGCAAGCACTCGCGCTCGGCGCCAGCGCCGCTCAGCTCGGCACCGCATTCCTCACCTGCCCCGAAGCCGGCACCCTTGAAGCTTACAGGCGCGCCATTCTCGCGGCTCGCGAGGACACCACGGTCATCACGCGAGCCTTTTCGGGCCGGCCCGCGCGCGCTCTCCTGAATACATTCGTCTCGAAACTCGAAGGCCAAGAAAAAATAATCCTGCCGTTCCCGCTGCAAAATGCCATCACCCGCCCGATGCGTACCGCCGCCGCAAAGCTGGGAGAAGCTGGCTATCTCTCGCTCTTCGTCGGCCAGGGTGTGACGCGGGCGCGCGCCCTGCCCGCCGCGGAACTCATATCTCGCTTAGTCGCGGAAATGCTGCAAGCACACGCGGCTTCCTGATAGATCGAAGCAAAAGAATCGGCCCGCGCGCACAAGCCCGTTGCGCCCGCGCACGCAATGGCCGACAATAACCTTGGCTAAGCAAGGGAGTGAACCGTGAAAATCGAGATTTACGATCAGAGCTACAACGTGAACGCAGATGACAACGAGGAATATTTGAAGGAACTCGCTGCCTACGTAGACGGCAAGATGCGCTCCATCGCCGAAGCCACACACATGGTGGATTCACTGAAGGTCGCGGTGCTCGCTGCGTTGAATATTGCCGATGAATCGTTCACGCTGCGCAAACGCCAGCAGGAAATCGAAGGCCCGCTGCGCAAGCGCGTGGAAAAATGCGTATCGATGGTCGAAAAGGCGCTCGAACAGACGAATTAGCGCTGCAAAAGCCACCTCGCGCCGGTTCCCGAACGTCTCAGCGTGTGACCGTGAAAGTTCTAGTGCTCCCCACGCAACCCGTTAGCACCTGACAGCCATCTCCGTATATGATAGAGGTTCGGGGTGGTACCAGCGTTCGTCACGTGCATAAACACAGACCAGTTCGGTATCTTGTCGTTCCGGTAGCGCTACTCGCGCTGCTGATGCTCGTGATGGTGTTGGGGAGCGTCTCGCATCATCATGCCGGCCCCGACGCGAATTGCTCGATTTGCCATCTGAGCCACCAACCGATCGATCATCCGCAACCGAACCATCGCGCACCATCGCTGGCCCAGGTGGGCGTGCAAATCGAGCTCCAGGACCCTGGATTCGCGCCGTCACCTGTCTCGCCTCGCCTTCCCGCACGCGCTCCACCCGCCGTCTAACCTTAAGTTGACCCTGTGCCGTGACCGGCACGCCGATCCCATTACTTTTTCTCTTTAGAGGTTGAAGACTATGCTCGCTAAAACCGTGCTATTCGCCATCCCTGCACTCGTGGTGTGTTTTGCATCTGCGGCGCTTGCGCAGACGTCACCGCCCCCGCCGCCAGCCGCGCCGCAGAACGCCACGCCCGGAGCCGCGCCGCAAAGTACTCCGTCGGGGCAGGTGCATGGCGCCATGCGCATCACTATGGACCAAGCCATACAGATGGCGCTGCAGCACAACCACAATTTGAAGGCAGCGCGCACCACCATCCAGCAGGACGAAGCTCTGGAAATCACCGCCAACCTGCGGCCGAATCCCGTGCTCACCGCGGACGCGCAGTTCCTTCCGATTTTTCAGCCCAATCAGTTCACCGCGGACTACATCAATACCACAGCGCAGTTTGATCTGGGCATCGCCTACCTCTTCGAACGCGGCAGGAAGCGCCAGCACCGCCTGCAAGCCGCGCAAGACGTCACCGCACAGACCAAATCGCTGGTTACGGACAACGAGCGCACCCTGACCTTCAACGTTGCCTCGCAATTTGTCGGTGTGCAGCTCGCCGAATCCACGCTCGATCTCGCCCTGCAGGATATGAAGAGTTTTCAGAACACGCTGGACATCAGCCAGGCCCGCTACAACGCCGGCGACATCAGCGAAGGCGATTTTCTGAAGATCAAACTGCAGATGCTGCAATTTCAGCAGGACGTCGCTCAAGCGCAACTGACCAAAGTCCAGGCGCTGGTGGGCTTGCGGCAGTTCCTGGGATACGAAACCGTTCCCGAGGACTTCGACGTATCCAGCGACTTCGACTACATACCCGTGCAGATAAAACTCGAAGACCTGCAGGCTAAAGCGCTTCAGTCCCGCCCGGATTTCCGCGCGGCGCAGCAAGGCGTGACCGCGGCCAAGAGCCAGTATGAATTGGCCAAGGCCAACGGCAAAGTGGACGTAACCGGCACCGCCGATTACGACCACGTCAGCGATACCAATACGGCTTCTTTCTTCGGCAGCTTTCAGATCCCCATCTTCAACCGCAATCAAGGCGAAATCGCGCGCACCAATTACGCAATCAATCAGGCGCAGGAGCTGGAGCGGGCCGCGAGCGATCAGGTGATGAGTGACGTGCTCACAGCCTATGAAGGCGTGCGCGAAAACGATCTGGTGGTTACGCAATTTCGCGGCGGCTATCTGGATGCGGCGCAGCAGTCTCGCGACATCGCCGAGTATTCCTACAAACGCGGCGCCGCCAGTCTGCTCGATTATCTCGATGCCGAGCGCAGTTATCGCATGGTCCAACTTTCCTACCGGCAATCGCTCGCGGCCTATCTCACCGCCGTCGAGCAGTTGCGCGAAGCAGTAGGAACCCGGAGCCAGCCATGAGCACTCAGTTGTGCCGACGCGGCCCTAGATCTACGTTAGCGCAGGCCGGCGTACTTGCCGTAGCAGCTGCGATTGCCGCGGCTTGCCTCGCGGGCTGCGGCTCCGACGAACGCGCCAATCAAATGACTTCGTACAGCGCCAAGGAATCCAGGAGCGCCACTCCCGAACTGTTCACCATTCCGGATAACCAGATGTCTCACGTGCAGGTGGTCACCGTAGAGCCCGCGAAACTGCCGCGCGTTCTGCGCCTCACCGGCGCCGTGGCCTACAACGCATTTAACACCACGCCCGTGATCACCCAGGTCGGCGGCCCGGTCAGTCGAATCCTGGTGGTACCTGGCGAGCGCGTGAAGAAGGGCCAACCCTTACTGGAAGTAAGCAGTCCCGATTACTCGCTGCTCTATGCGGCCTACCTGAAAGCGCGCGATACCCTGCGCGTGACGGACAAGAACTACGCGCGCGCCCAGGATCTTTACACGCATCATGCCATCGCCGAACGCGACTTGCTCCAGGCGGAATCCGATCGCATTCAAGCTCAGGCGGATTTGAACGCAGCGCTCTTGGGCCTGAAAATTCTGGGAATCCCTAATCCCGACGATTTGGCGAAGGCGCCCTCGTCCGCTGAAATCCCGCTGCTCGCGCCCATCGGTGGAGAAATTGTCGAACGCGACGTCGCTCCCGGCCAATTGTTACAAGCCGGCCTTACGCAGGCATTCATCATTTCCGACATGAGCTCGGTGTGGGTGCTGGCAAATGTCTATCAAAGCGATATGGCGGAAGTACACGTAGGCGACCAGGTCGCGGTACAGACCGATTCGTATCCCAACAAATTCCAGGGCAAGATTTCGTTCATGTCGCCGGCGCTTGATCCCAATACGCGCACGCTGCAGGCGCGCATCATCGTCGAAAATCCCGGCGAAAAACTCAAAAACAACATGTACGTCACGGCCACCGTGAATGCCGGCGTCGAACAGAACGCCATCGCCGTCCCGGATTCCTCCGTGCTGCGCGACGATGAAAATCAGCCGTTCGTTTACGTAGCCACAGGTTCCAACCAGTTCGGCCGCAGACCGGTGGAAATCGGCCAAAGCCAAGCTGGCAAAACGCAAATTCTGAAGGGCTTGAGTCCCGGCGATCGGGTCGTCGGTGATGGCAGCCTGTTCCTGCAATTCGCCAATTCGTTCCAGCACTAAGGCGGCCGATTTCGCATGATTCATCGCATCGTACAATTCGCGCTGCAACAGAGGTTCCTGGTTCTGATGCTGGTGCTGTTTATTGCCATCGGCGGCGCGGTTTCCTTTCAGCGCATGCCGGTGGACGCCTACCCGGATCTTTCACCGCCCATGGTAGAAGTCATCACGCAATGGCCTGGGCACGCCGCGGAAGAAGTCGAGCGCCTGGTCACGCTGCCCACCGAAGTGGAAATGAACGGCGTGCCGAAGATGGACATCCAGCGCTCCATCTCGCTCTACGGCCTGTCGGACGTAATTCTGACGTTCGACGAGGACACCGACGATTACCTGGCGCGGCAGATCGTTTTTCAGCGCCTCAGCGAAGTCACCTATCCCACTGGCGTCACTCCAGGGCTGGCGCCTCTTTCCAGCCCCTCGGGTCTGGTATATCGCTACGTCTTGCAAAGTCCCGATCGCACACCGCAGGAACTGAAGACATTCGAAGATTGGGTTATCGAGCGCGAGTACAAGCAGGTGCGCGGCGTCGCCGATGATTCAGGCTTCGGCGGCATGGTGATGCAATATCAGGTGCTGCTCGATCCCGCGCGGCTCTATGGCTATCACATCACCGTCCCGCAAATCATCCAGCAGCTTTCCGTGAACAACGCCAACACCGGCGGCGGATTCTATCCGCAGGGCGGGCAATTTTATTACGTGCGCGGCCTGGGCCTGATCAAGGACGTGCAGGACATTGGCAGCGTGATCATCGGCTCGCAAAATGGTGTGCCGGTGCGCATACGCGACGTTGGCGAAGTCACCATCGGCCACGCCCCGCGCCTGGGCCAATTCGGATTCAATAAGAATGACGATGCCGTCGAAGGCGTCATCATGATGCTGCGCGGCGACCAGACGCAGAACGTTCTAAAAGGCGTCGAGGCCAAAACCAAAGAACTGAACGAGCACATCCTGCCGCCCGACGTGAAAGTCCTGCCTTACTACGACCGCAGCGACCTGGTGCGCCTAACCATAAACACCGTGGAAGAAAACATGCTACTGGGGATGACCCTGGTCCTCATCGTGCTGATTTTCTTTCTGGTGAGCGTGCGCGCAGCAGTCATCGTCGCGCTGACCATCCCGCTCGCGCTGCTCTTCTCCTTCATTTTTCTTCACGCGCGCGGCGTGGCTGCCAACCTGCTCTCCATCGGCGCGATTGATTTCGGCATCATCATTGACGGCACCTTGGTCATGGTGGAAAACATCTATCGCGAGCTAGGCCTTCGCGAAGGCCAGAAATACGATCTGCACGAAGTGATTCTCGCCGCCGCCAAGGACGTGGACCGCCCCATTTTCTACTCCGTCGCGGTCATCATCGCAGGCTACATCCCGATTTATGCGCTCAGCGGGCCATCTGGAAAGTTGTTCCACCCGATGGCGGATACCATGTCCATCGCGCTGGTCGGCGCGCTGGTGCTCACGCTCACCTTCGTTCCGGTGATGTGCTCCTACTGGTTCAAGAAAGGTGTCCGCGAGCGCGTCAACAAGCCCTTCGACTGGGTCAAGCGAAATTACTCCGGTTATCTCACCTGGTGCCTGGACAATTCCAAGTTGACCATGTTTGTCGCCACGCTCATCTTTGGCGCGACCCTGCTGCTCATTCCTTTCATCGGCGGAGAATTCATGCCGCATCTCGACGAAGGCGCGCTGTGGGTCCGCGCCACGATGCCCTACACGATTTCATACGAAGAGGCCGCCAAGATCGCGCCCCAGATTCGCGACATCCTCGCGAAGTATCCGATGGTCACCGAAGTCGGCTCTGAGCTGGGGCGTCCGGACGACGGTACCGATCCCACCGGTTTCTTCAACTGCGAATTTTACGTTGGCCTGAAATCGTATGGCGACCCGGCGTGGAAAACCGGCAAATTTCACACCAAGCCGGAACTGGTCGCGGATCTCGATGCGCAACTCAAAGCGTTTCCCGGAATTATTTTCAACTACACGCAGCCCGCGGAAGACGCCGTGGACGAAGCGCTCACCGGCCTGAAGAGCGCGCTCGCCGTGAAGATCTATGGCCCCGACCTGAATGTGCTGCAACAGAACGCACTCGAGATCAAACGGAGACTTTCGCAAGTGCCCGGTTTCACCGAGCTCACCGTCGTCCGCGAGTTGGGCCAGCCCAGCCTGCTGGTCGCTGTGGATCGCGAGAAGATCGCGCGCTACGGCATAAATGTTGCCGATGTCGAAGGGGTGGTGCAAGCGGCCGTGGGTGGACAGGCCGCCACGCAGGTAATCCAGGGCGAGAAATTATTCGATCTCGTCGTGCGTATGAAGCCGGAGTTCCGCGAGAACGCGCAACAAATCTCGAACTTGCTGGTGGGCGCGCCTACCGGCCAGCAGATTCCCCTCAGCGAGCTGGCTGATATTCGCGAAGGCAACGGCGCGTCCTTCATTTATCGCGAGAATAATTCGCGCTACATCGGCGTGCAGTACAGCATCGAAGGGCGCGATTTGGCCCGCGCCGTAAAAGAAGGCCAGCACGCCATCGCGGACGTGGAAAGATCATTGCCCGCGGGCTACCGCCTCAGCTGGGGCGGCGAGTACAGCGAATTCATCGAGGCGGAGCGGCAGTTCCTGATAATTGGGCCTCTCGCGGTGTTGCTGATTTTCATGATCCTCTTCGCGCTGTATGGCAATTTCAAATTCCCGGTCACCATCGCGTTGGGCGTGGTCATGACGGAGCCTGTGGGCGCGCTCATCGCCCTGAAACTTACGCACACGCCCTTCAGCGTGTCGTCGGTGCTCGGTTTGCTCGCGCTGATGGGCGTCTCGGTGGAGACCGCCGTAATTCTCGTCTCCTACATTAACAAGCTGCGCCTGGAAAATATGGATATTCGCACTGCCACGCGCGAAGCCTCGTTGCTGCGCCTTCGTCCGATCATGATGACGGCCCTCGTCGCTTGTCTGGGCCTGCTGCCCGCTGCGCTTTCCACCGGCATCGGTTCCGACACGCAAAAGCCCTTCGCGATTGTGATCGTAGCCGGCCTTATCTCGCGGCTGGTCCTGGGCTTTTTCGTCAACCCAGTGCTGTACGAACTGGTGGCGCGCGAAGGTGATGTCTTGCAGGTGTAACGAGCCTGTGTGAAAACTCAAGAGCCTTTGTAGGTCGTGGCTCTACAGTTGGTGTTGCGCGATTCGTTTCAAATTCGCTGCGACCTTTTCAACGCGCGCGGCATCACAGCTACGTTAGTTGGCAGGAGAGCGTCGCACATTATCTATGCCTAAGCGAATAGCCCTAAGACTGCTGGCGGTGGCCCTGATCCTTTCCGTGGGCCTCTTTGCCATGCAAGCTGCCGGGCATTGGCACGGGCACTCCTCCGACGAACAGCATTGCCAGGTTTGCCATACCGGGCACGTCGCCGTACCGCAGCCCGCGGCGCAGATGGAAATGCAGTCGCCCGTTGCGGTCGCTAGATTCGCAGTCGCCGAAGACCAAAAGCTTACTCTCGACCCGGTTTGCAGCCATAGAATCCCCCGCGCGCCTCCTGTTTAATTCCTCAACCAAATAATTCGTAATCCCTTAACGCGAGCCGTGTTCACGGCGGCAAGCGTCGAATTCCACATTTAATTTTCATTTTATCCGCGGCCGGCGCTGCGCAACGCACCGGCCGCCATTCATAAAGGGAGATCCACTAATGAGATTCGTGAGGGCATTTCTTGGGGCTTCATTCTTATTATTAGGCACGTTTGTGGCGGCACCGGCTGGCGTGGCCCAGACCGGTAACGCGGCGAACGTAGCTGGTACGGTGACGGATCCTTCAGGTGCCGTCGTTGTTGGCGCGACCGTTACCATCCATAACCCCGTCAGCCAGTACGAGCGTTCCACCACCACAGACAGTGCCGGTAACTTCAGTTTCCCGAACGTGCCCTTCAATCCCTATCATTTGTCCGTGACGACCACGGGATTTGGACCGTACGCGCAGGACATTGACGTCCGTTCCTCGGTGCCGCTCGCGGTGAAAATCAGTTTGACGATCGCCGGTAGCTCCAGCACCGTAACTGTCGAAGGCGGCGGCGACCTGATCGAAAACGATCCCACCTTCCACACCGACGTGGACCGGGCCCTGTTCGAGAAGCTTCCTCTAGAGAGTCAGTCGTCGTCACTCAGTTCGCTCGTCACCCTCACGACTCCCGGCATAGCCGCGGACTCGAATGGTCTGTTTCACGGACTGGGCGACCACGCGGAGAATTCATTTTCCGTTGACGGCCAGCCCATCACCGATCAGCAGAGCAAAGTCTTTTCGAACCAGCTTCCCGTGGATGCCATCCAGTCCCTGGAAGTTATTTCCGGAGCGCCGCCCGCCGAATTCGGTGACAAGACCAGCGTCGTTATCCAGGCCACCACGCGCTCCGGTCTGGGTGTTACCACACCTCATGGCAGCATCTTTGGTTCCTACGGCACATTCGGCACGTCCAACGCCGGCTTCGACCTCGCCTACGGCAATCAGAAATGGGGCAACTTCATCTCGGCCAGCGGATTGAACAGCGGCCGATTCTTGGATCCTCCGGAATTCAGCGTGATGCACGACAAAGGCAACCAGGAAAACATATTCGATCGCGTGGATTATCAATTCAACGCCGCAAACACGGTCCACCTTAACGTCCAATACACGCGTTCCTGGTTTCAGACGCCCAATTCCTTCGACGCGCAATTCGCCTCGCCTTGGTTTGGCGTCGTCGTTGACAATGGTGGCCTCGCTCCGCCGGTCAGCTCGGGTTGCACTCTCGCACAGTGCGGTCAGCTCGTCGGCGCGCAAGATCAGCGCTCCAAGATCGGGACATTCAACATCGCTCCGTCCTGGACGCACCTGATCAACTCCAATACTGTGCTTACACTTGGTGCTTTTGTTCGCAGCGATACCTATAACTACTACCCCAGCGACAATCCTTTCTCGGACCTCGGGCCGTTCAGCCTTCAGAGGGAGACGGTCACCCAGGATCGCACCCTGACCAATGCGGGCATCCACTCGGAAATTTCGGTGGTGCATGGCATTAACAATGTGAAGGCGGGGATCGTCTATGAGCAGACATTTCTCACAGAGAAGGATCAAATCGGCATCGTCGATCCTACGCTCAACGCGCCATGCCTCGGTGCGAATACGAACCCGGTAACCGACGGCTTTTACCCTTTCGCACCGGTGCAGGGGTTCACGAATCCAAGTCAGTGCGCGGCGGCGGGATTTCAGCCGAACGTGGCTGGTAATCCTAACGCCCCGGGCGACCCGGCCAATGGATTTTTAAGCACAGCCCTCTACCCTTTGTTCAATCCGACTTTGCTTCCCTTTGACCTCACGCGCGGAGGAAGTCGATTCCAAACCGCTGCATCATTTCCTCTGCACACCGATGTCAAGGAATTGGCGCTGTACGTCCAGGACACGATCAATTGGAAAAACTGGGCGTTCAATTTGGGCATTCGCGGCGACTTGTATAATGGCTTGTCCACCGCAAACCAAGCCGAGCCTCGCCTCGGCGTTGCTTACAACATCAAGTCCACCAACACCGTTCTGCGAGTCTCCTATGCTCGAAGTCTCGAAACTCCGTTTAACGAAAATCTCGTCCTTTCCAGCATCGGGTGCACCAACGGTGTTTTGAATCCTTTGCTCGGATGTGCGGGAAATTCCACAAATCCGATCGCGTCCGGGTATCGCAATGAATTTCACGCCGGGCTGCAACAAGCGTTTGGGAAGTACTTGGTTCTCGACGGTGAATACATCTGGAAGTACACCCACAACGCCTACGATTTCAGTGTTCTCGGTAACACGCCAATTACTTTCCCGATCGAGTGGGCCCGGTCCAAGATCCCTGGATTCGCGATCCGCGCATCGGTGCCGGATTACCACGGTTTGACGGCTTTCATCGTCATGTCCAGCGTGGCTGCCCGGTTCTTTACCCCGCAGGAGGCCGGAGCCGGCGCTAATCCCACGGCGCCTACGGGTGTTTTTCGCATTGACCACGACGAACATTTCAACGAGACAACCCACTTGCAATATCAGCCCTGGAAAAAGCTTCCTTGGGTCGGCTTCAACTGGCGTTACGACAGCGGCCTTGTCGCCGGCGCGACGCCCTGCTTCGGGATCGAATCGTTCAACACTTGCCCAGGCAGTCTGGGCACTACCCCCGGCAACGGCTCGATCTCTCTCGTAGCGTCAAACGTGGGCAGCGTGCCCTTGAGCGCCGACCAGGAGTTCGAGGCCGGCTTCATCTGCAACGGCGTGCGCGCTACGCCGCCCTCTGCAGCGAATCCAGCCGGTATCCCGATACCGGGAGGCACCTGCCCCGCTCTGCAGTTTAGCTCCACGCTCATTTCCGTGCCGGGGCCCAACAAGGAAAATGATGACCGCAACCCGCCGCGCATCCAACAGCGCAATCTTTTTGATCTGGCCGTGGGCCACGACAATCTCTTCCATGGCGATCGTTACAAGTGGAGTGCCCGCGTGGAGGTAATCAACCTGGCCAACAACTATGCCCTTTACAACTTCCTCTCAACGTTCAGCGGCACGCATTACGTCACGCCGCGCACCGTAACCGCGGAGGTCGGCTTCCACTTCTAGCGGAAGAACAATTTACGATCGTCTTATGTTGAGTGCATCCGGACGACGTGAGCGCGGGGAAGTAACACCGCGCTCGCGTCGTCGTTATCTCCGCACGCGTTCCCCGGGGCTTTCCTCCTCAACGGTCCACAGCAAAGCCAATTTCCGCGCTTGGGCGTGAAATTTTGCGGAGGATTGTAAGCAAAATCTTACAAAACTCCAGTTGACACAGATTTGCAACAAGAATACCCTCCTTCCAGTTGAAAGTGTGTTTCAACTAGAAAGCAATTTCGTTCCGTGCCACTCCGTGGATTCTTGAATTCGCCACACGCTTCCACATTGCAACCTGTTCGCGCGCTGCGGGTTTGTCTTGGCCTGCTGTGCTTGGTGTGCGCGGCCCTTACTGGCCCGCGCGTCGCTGCCGCGCAGGAAACTCCCTATTTTGTTGCTTACTCGCACCACCTCGAAGAACCCGGCAACCTGGAAATTGAAATGAATTCGATTTACGGTGTCCAGCACGCTGGCAACGACTTCATCGCCCCGTGGGTTGAGTTTGAGTACGGCGCGAAAGCCTGGTGGACCACCGAGTTTTATCTCGATTGGCAGGGAACGTTTAACGACAGCGCGCTCTTCACCGGATTCCGCTGGGAAAACCGGTTTCGCCCGCTGCTGCACGAGCACTGGATCAATCCTGTTCTTTACGTCGAATACGAAAACACCACGGCCGCGGATAAGACCATGATCGAAGTGGTCGGTTTCGATTCTCAAGCGGATCACGCCGTTCCCAATTCCATAGCGCAAAAAGAGCATCTGCATGAACTCGAGACGAAATTGATTCTCTCCAGCGATTACAAAGGCTGGAACATTTCCGAAAATTTCATCGCCGAGAAGAATTTGGGACCCGATCCGTGGGAGTTCGGCTATGCCGTTGGTGCCAGCCGTCCCTTGCGCCTCGCCGTCACCCCGGAATCCTGCAATTTCTGCCGTGAAAACTTTCTGCTGGGCGCCGAGGTCTATGGCGGGTTGGGGACTTCCTGGAATTTTACGCAGGCCGGTACGTCTCATTACGCGGCACCCGTGGTTGCCTGGCAGCTGCCCAGCGGCGTCACGTTTCGTGCTTCGCCTGGGTTTGGACTGAATTCCAACAGTCATCCGTTCATCCTGCGCTGGAGCGTTTCGTATGAAATTGACCGCTTCGCCCACAGAGTAAGGAACTTGTTCCGATGACTCGACGATCCCTTTCCGGTCTCTTGCTTCTGGCGCTGACGTTTGTTGCTGTTGGTTCCGCCTCTGAGCGCGAAACCGATGATCGCGGTGTGTTGCTCGCCATCGCCCAAGCTCCGCTAAAAACTCGCTCTTGGCACAATCCGTACGAAGGTCAACCCGACGCCGTGCTCGCCGGGAAAAAACTCTTTTTGCAACATTGCGCGGAATGTCACGGCCCGCAAGCCCGGGGCATCGGTCGCGCCGTCAATCTGCATTTGTCCGCGGTGCAGAATGCCACACCGGGCGAGCTCGAATGGTTTCTGCGCAACGGAAATCTCTGGCGCGGGATGCCTTCTTGGTCCGGACTGCCGGAGCAGCGCCGCTGGCAGCTCGTCGCTTACCTCAAATCGTTCCGCCGATAATTCCTGCTACAATAGTTCGTGGAACCGGCCTGCGACGCAGGTGACGTCGCGATGGTCTTTTGAACCAACACTGGATCCCAGGGAGTCCGCGTCGTCCTGCCCTTGTGCACGTCCATCGGTTTCGGCCGGTGGATAGCCTGAAAGCAGGCGCAGGGCACCCACCTATTCGTGGGGTTCAGGACCTAGCTGCGCACGGCGAAGTGGACCGCTCCACGTCAGAAAGCTTCAGATTCGCAGCTCAATCGAAGTTCGAAATGAGAAACCCCCAGAATGAAGATTCTTTTTATCGGAGATATCGTCGGCTCACCCGGACGCAAAATCGTTCATGACCGGCTCGCGGACATCCTCACGCAACGCTCCATAGATCTGTGCATCGCTAACGGCGAAAATTCCGCTTCCGGCTTCGGCATCACTCCGCGCCTCGCGGAAGAAATATTCGCGGCGGGCGTGGAAGTCATCACCGGTGGCAATCACATCTGGGACCGCAAAGAGATCATTGATTTTTTTCCGCATGAACCGCGGCTGATCCGCCCCGCGAATTTTCCGGCGGGCTCGCCCGGCAAGGGACATTTCGTCGGCCACGCTAAAAACGGTGTCACCTTTGCGGTCATGAATCTGCAGGGACGCACCTTCATGGCGCCGCTCGAAGATCCCTTCCGCACCGCCGAACGAGAGCTGGCCGCGCTCCCTCCCAATGTGAAAGTGATCGTCGTGGACATGCACGCGGAAGCCACCTCCGAAAAGCAAGCCATGGGCTGGCATCTCGACGGCAAAGTTTCCGCCGTGCTGGGCACGCACACGCACGTCGCCACCGCCGATAATCGCGTCCTCCCCGGCGGCACAGCCTATATCACCGACGTGGGTATGACCGGCCCGCACGATTCCGTTATCGGCATGGAGAAAAAACCGATCGTGCAGCGCTTCCTGGATGCGCTCCCCGCAAAATTCGCCGTGGCCGAAGGCGACGTGCAGATGAACACCGTGCAGATTGACGTGGACGAAACCACCGGCCGAGCCCGCTCCATCGACCGCGTGAATTTCCGCCTCGACTAATTTCGCTCCGCGAAAAAATTCGCGCGCCGGAAAAATTTTCAACTCTCGCGCAACTCCATCTCGCGAATTTTATTTTTTACAAGCGGAAATATTAAAATTCGTCACTGTGGAAATCCTGTGAATTGTTTGTGGAGAGCATGCCTGGTACTCACGAAGTTTTCTCTTGCTACCAACGTTCCATTTAGGCAGAATCCCGCCTCACATCTCTGATGAGCGTAAGGCACGGAGATTCATTAGAGCTGGCGACGCAGCGCGCGTCGCTGCTTCATCGTACCTGAACCACCAGACCAAAATACACCCGCCGGTATGGGTGGCGTTTTTCCACAGCATTTCCACATCGGTGGAAATTGCGGTAAGGGCTGACTCGCTCGATGAACCTTTGGGATAAGATTCTCCAACATACAGAGCGGCGCGTTAATCCACATAGCTTCGCAACCTGGTTTCGACCGACACGGTTGGATCGTTCTGAAGACGATCGTTTGACCATCCGTGTTCCCACGCGCCTCTTCTGCAAGCGCCTGACGGAAACCTACGGCGAGCTGCTAAAAGCGGTACTGGTCGAAATCGGCAAGCCTCAGCTGCACTTGGATTTCGTGTGCGCCGAAACGGAAGCTCCCGTCACGGCTGCTGTCGCTCCGCCCGCCTCACCGCAAGCCAAGCTGGATTTCGACGCGGTGGCTAATCAGCTCAACCCGCGTTACACCTTCGAGTCGTTCATCGTCGGCGCTTCCAATCAGTTCGCGCACGCCGCGGCCCTGGCTGTCGCGGAGCAGCCTTCGAAATCCTACAATCCGCTTTTCCTCTACGGCGGTGTGGGACTCGGCAAGACGCACCTGATGCAGGCCATCGGCCACACGCTCAAGCGCAGAAACCCAGCGATGCGCCTCACCTACGTCAGCGCCGAAAAATTTACCAACGAAGTGATTTCCTCCATCCGCTTCGAACGCATGGCGGCCTTTCGCGATCGTTTCCGCAATATGGATGTCCTGATGGTTGACGACATCCAGTTCATCGCCACCCGCGAACGCACCCAGGAAGAGTTTTTCCACACTTTCAACGCGCTCTACGACCAGCAGAAACAAATCGTCATTTCTTCCGATTGCCCGCCCAAGGAAATCTCCTCCATCGAAGAGCGTTTGCGCTCCCGCTTCGAATGGGGCTTGATCGCCGATATTCAACTGCCTGACCTCGAAACGAAGATCGCCATTCTGCAGAAAAAAGCGGAAAGCGAACGCGTCCAGCTCCCCGATGAAGTCGCGGAATACATCGCCCGCGCCATCAAATCAAATATTCGCGAGCTGGAAGGCGCGCTGATCCGCCTCATGGCCTACGCTTCACTCACCGGCGCGGAATTGAATCTTTCCACCGCGCAGCAAGTGCTCAAAAATATTATCGAGACGCAGGAAAAGAAGGTCACCATCGAGCAGATTCAGAAGCGTGTCGGCGAAATCTTTGGCCTGCGCGCCCAGGATCTGAATGTGCGCAGCAACTCCCGACAGATCGTGCTGCCGCGCCAGGTGGCCATGTTCGTCGTGAAGCAGCTCACCTCCGCTTCGCTTCCCGAAATCGGTCGCCAGTTTGGCGGCAAGCATCACACCACAGTGCTGCATTCCATCAATAAAATCGAAACCGAGCGCCAAACCAACAAAGATTTGAACAAGAAAATCAACAGGTTACTCGATTCATTTGGTTAGACTTAGTCCTTGGAAATACTCAGCCCTCCGCGCCAACTGTGGATCTTCGTGTGCCCGTCTAGGACTTGCTCTGCGTGTGTCCCGCCCGTTCCCGCTTGCATCGCCCGTGTGTGACTTGTGCGTGGCCTGTGAATCAACTGTGAGTCACCTGTGAACGTGCTGTGCATCCCTGATAACCACGCCGCTGGCGCCGCGATTCGCCAGCCTTATCCTCGGCGCCGTGCGCGGTTGCACAGCACACCACCAGCGGCAATCCGCGCGCACCATTCCACTTGCCGCGTTTTCCGAAGTTTCCACAGATGCGGCGACGGCGACGGTTTTCTTATATATTTATATACATAAAGAAAAGCAGTACAGTAGCCGCAGCAAGTATCAGCTCGAAAATTGCGAGGGTTGCCTCAGATGGAATTCAGCGTAAAAAGATCGGACCTGCTCGACGAACTCGAACTGACGCAAGGCGTCGTCGAGCGCAAGACCACCATTCCCATCCTCTCGAATCTTCTGGTGGAAGCCAAAGGTAGCCGCCTCACTATCACGGCCACCGACCTCGAGCTCAGCATCCGCACGTCCTGCGATGCCAAGGTGAAAAAAGAAGGCGCCGGAACGATCCCCGCCAAAAAACTTTTCGAGCTGCTGCGTTTGCTGCCCGAAGGTGAAGTGAAATTCAAGCTCCTCGAAAATCATTGGGTGCACATCATCAGCGACCGCCGCAATTACAAGCTGGTTGGCATGTCCAAAGATAATTTCCCCGCGCTCCCGGCTTTTCCGCACGCGCTGGTGAAAATTCCTGCGAAGCTTCTCGCGGACGCTATCGCCAAAACCACCTTCGCGATCTCGCTCGAGGAATCCCGCTACACGCTGAATGGCGCGCTGCTGGTGCTGAAACCGGGCTCGCTCGCGATGGTGGCCACCGACGGCCATCGCCTCGCCATGGTCGAGACCGACCACAAATTCGAAGGCTTCAACAATGAGACGCGCGTCCTCATCCCCAAAAAAGCCATGACCGAAGTCCAGCGCCTCGTCGGCAAATCAGGCGACGACGTCCAGATCGAATTCGGCCAGGACGAAAGCCATCTCTTTTTCCAGATCGGCCGTCGCCTCCTCACTTCGCGCAAGCTCACCGGACAATTTCCGAATTACGAAGCGGTCCTGCCGCGTGATGCGAATAAAACCCTGTCGCTCGAGCGCGTCGAATTGCAGGATGCTCTGCGCCGCGTCGCGCAGCTCGCCGATCAGCGCTCCCACGCCGTGAAGTTCACGCTCACCACCGAAGGCCTGGAAGTTTCCTCCTCCAGCCCCGAATACGGAGAAGCCAAAGAAATCATCGAAAAAGAATTCACAGGCGAGACCATTGCCATCGGTTTCAACGCGCAATACCTCCTCGATTTCCTGGCCGCCGCCGCCGACGGCCCCATCAGCTTCGAACTAAAAGACGAACAATCCGCCGGCCAACTCCGCCCCACAGGCGACGATACCTCCCGCTACCGCTACGTAGTAATGCCCATGCGGATTTGATCGTCGCGTCTGGTATACGGACCGCTTCGTAGCGCTGGAATCGCGCGAAAGTTAGTCGGAAAACACAGTTTTTCCGCGCTTTCTGCAACAGCCGCCAGAAGCTCTCAACGAAGCCCGAAAACACCTCGTAAACCACTGAATAGAAACGCGATAAATTCAATCTAGACCCGTGCTTTCGCCTTGTGAAATTCACCTAATTTCGATACAATAACCCTGTTCAGATTTCCTTCTGAACGGCACTATATTCGGCCTGAATTTGCCTCTGTTTTTCTTGTCTGCGCCAGGGCAAGAGAAGCCAAATTCGCGCCGCATAATCCCCTTTCCGCAGGGGAAAATAAAAAAGCTCCGCCGCGTCTCCCCGAATTTTTCGGAACGGGATGGGATGGAGCCGCAACCCTTCGAGTTTCGCCGGCGCGTTCGCGCGCCCTCGAAAGAATTCGAACCCAGCTTCGGGTGAGCGAAACCAATGGGCAAGGTAACTCGCCGGAATTTCGGCGAGCGAGTGTCGGGCACATCCGCGCGACCGCCTTCCCGTAGTCTTAAAAGCTTAGTTTGCGAATTGTATCCGCACGCGTTCTGAGGAGAAGCACGACCCATGGCTGAAAATGATGCTGCGGCCGGAAAAACCGGCGGCCACAAGTACGACGCGACTTCCATTAAAGTTCTCGGCGGCATTGAAGCCGTCCGCAAACGTCCCGCGATGTACATCGGTTCCACTGGCGAAATGGGCCTGCACCATTTGGTCTGGGAAGTGGCGGACAATTCCGTGGACGAAGCCATGGCCGGATTTTGCGACGAGATCAACGTCGCCGTACACGAAGACAATAGCGTCACCGTAATAGACAACGGCCGCGGCATTCCCGTGGACATGCACGCCACCGAAAAAAAGCCCGCCGCGGAAGTCGTCATGACCGTCCTGCACGCCGGCGGAAAATTCGATAGCGACACTTACAAAGTTTCCGGCGGATTGCACGGCGTCGGCGTCTCCGTCGTCAACGCGCTTTCCGACTGGCTTGATCTGGAAATCTGGCGTGAAGGCGAAGTCTGGGAGCAATCCTACGAAAAGGGCGTCCCCACCTCGAAGCTCAAATCTTCCGGCAAGACGCGCAAGACCGGAACGAAAATCACTTTCCACGCCGATCCCGAAATTTTCGGCAAGACCGTCTATAGCTACGACACGCTCGCGCAGCGCCTCCGCGAGCTGGCCTTCCTCAACAAAGGCCTGAAAATCACGCTCGACGACGAGCGCAGCGGCAAGAAAACCGAATTTCGTTTCACCGGCGGCATCGCCGAATTCGTGAAGCACCTCAACAAAGGCAAGGGAGTGCTGCACGATTCGCCCATCTATATCGAAGGCAAGCGTGACCAGGTGGAAGTGGAAATCGCGCTGCAATACAACGACAGCTACACCGAAAATGTTTTCGCCTTCGCCAACACCATCAACACCGTGGATGGCGGCACGCACCTTTCCGGCTTCCGCTCCTCGCTCACGCGCACCATCAATTACTACGCCAATTCTTTCGGCATGCTCAAAGAGCAAAAAGACGAAGTCACCATCAACGGTGACGACGTCCGCGAAGGCCTCGTCGCCGTCGTCTCCGTGAAACTTCCCCAGCCCCAGTTCGAAGGCCAGACCAAAGGCAAGCTCAATAGCGACATCAAAGGCGTCGTCGAGCAGATGGTCAACGAGCGCCTCGGCGAATATTTCGACAAGCACTCCTCCATCGCGCGGAAAATTATCGGCAAGTGCATTGACGCCGCGCGCGCCCGCGAAGCCGCTCGCAAGGCTCGCGAGCTCACCCGCCGCAAATCCGCGCTCGATTCCAGCGGCTTGCCCGGAAAGCTGGCGGATTGCCAGGAACGCGATCCCGCACGCTGCGAAATCTTCCTGGTCGAGGGCGAATCGGCGGGCGGCTCCGCCAAAGGCGGCCGCGATCGCCGCTACCAGGCCATCCTGCCGCTGAAGGGCAAAATCCTCAACGTCGAAAAAGCCCGCTACGACAAAATGCTCGGCCACGAGGAAATTCGCTGCATCATCACCGCGCTCGGCACCGGCATCGGCAAGGATGATTTCGACGCCAGCAAGCTGCGCTACCACAAAATTATTCTAATGACCGACGCGGACGTGGACGGCAGCCACATCCGCACGCTGCTGCTCACTTTTTTCTTTCGCCACATGCGCGAGCTGATCGAAAAAGGAAATATCTATATCGCGCAGCCGCCGCTCTATCGCGTCAAGCGCGGCAAGATGGACCGCTACATCCGCGACGAGCGCGAATTCGCCCGCGAGCTGATGAAGCGCGCCACCGAAGAGCACACCGTGAAAGGCAAAAACGGAAAATCGCTCGAAGGCGCCGACCTCACCACTTTCCTCCTGAATATTCAGGAATACGATCAGGTCGCCGCCAAGCTGGGCCGCCGCCTGCGCGAACCAAAACTGGTTGACCTGCTCGCCGAAAGCGAGCTCGACAAAAAAACCGATTTCGCGGATAAAAAGAAATTGCAAGAGCTGGTGAAGGCCATCGAAAAAGCCAAGCTCGATCTGGAAATCAAATTCATCTTCGATGAAGAGCACAGCCTGCATGAGCTGGTACTGAAAAATGGCGGCGAACGCCGCATTAATTGGGCGCTCGCAGCCACTCCGGATTACAAGCGTCTGCGCACTCTTGCTGCGGCCATCGCCGAACTCGATCGCGGCCCCTTTACCATCGCCCACAATGGCGACAAAGTCGTAAAGGAAGATTCGCTCGGCCTGCTCAATTACGTTCTGGAAGACGCCAAAAAAGATTTCACCATCACGCGTTTCAAGGGCCTCGGCGAAATGAATCCCGAGCAATTGTGGAACACCACCATGAACGCGGAAGTGCGCACCCTGCTCAAAGTGCGCCTGGAAGACGCCGTAGCAGCCGAAACAATTTTCTCCACCCTCATGGGCGAAAACGTCGAAGAGCGCCGCAAATTCATAGAAGAAAACGCCCTCGACGTCGTCAACCTGGATATCTAACTCTGGTGAACTATCAACTGGTGTGGAAAATTTTGCCGGGCCTGCGCGGAATGAGCTGCTCCGATTTTCGCGCGACCCCCACCGAAACGCCGAACAACGAGCAAGGCGTGGCCTTCGAATGTGCCACTCAAGCCGAGTGCGATGCGCTCCTCAACGAACTGGAAACCCATTTCGGCCCGCAGCGCTTCTCAAACAACGCCGTGGCCTTTGAGACAGTGAAGACATATGTCGCTGAGCAAATGCCAAAGACCGGCCGAAGCATTTAAAGATGTTCGATTAGCTCGTCTACGGTGAGTGCTGCTTGCTTGAGGATGTCGGAAAGCTTGCCCTTGGCGAGCGTAGAGTGCATCGGAACGACGGTTCGAAGTGTTTTTTTTGATCCGTTTTTCGAGCGAGACGTGGCTCCCTTTTTGACGGAGCTGGACAAAGCTAGCGCGCTTTAAAGCGCGAACGAGGCGTTCGCCCGACTCACTGGGCAACCGAGTCATGCTATTTCGCGATTTCGACGAATGTCCAGAAAGGTTGTTGAGCGGTTACATCAACTTCGGGAGCGCCCCAAGTTTCGACGTACAGCTCGATCGCTTCGCGGAGATTGGCCCGGGCGGATTCGACGTCGGTGCCCTGCGAGGTCACGGCGAGTTCGGGGCAACGAGCAACGTACCAATCGTCTTCTTTCGGAATCAGGGCGGAAAAGCGGTAGTTCATACAGTGATGCTAGCGGAAGGTCGCGAGGCGCACAAGCAACGAATCAGACCAAGGTGAGGGAATCGTGGCCGAAGAACTAGACAAGTCAATCACCACCCCGGTTGATATCGAATCGGAAATGAAGAAGTCCTACCTCGATTACGCCATGAGCGTGATCGTCGGCCGCGCCCTCCCCGACGTCCGCGACGGCCTCAAGCCTGTGCACCGCCGCATCCTCTTCGGCATGTACGAGCTCGGCCTCACCTCCACCAAGGCCTACCGTAAATGCGCCAAGATCGTCGGCGAAGTCCTCGGCAAATTCCATCCGCACGGTGACGCTCCCGTCTACGACGCGCTCGTCCGCCTCGCGCAAGACTTCAACATGCGCTACCCGCTCGTCGACGGCCAGGGCAACTTCGGCTCGGTCGACGGCGATCCACCGGCGGCCATGCGATACACCGAAGCGCGCCTTTCGAAAATCGCGGAAGAAATGCTCGCGGACATCGAAAAGGAAACCGTCGAGTTCACTCCCAACTTTGACGAAAGCGAAAAAGAACCCGTAGTCCTTCCCACGCGCATTCCCAACCTGCTCGTCAATGGCTCGTCCGGCATCGCCGTCGGCATGGCCACCAACATTCCGCCGCACAATCTGAAAGAAGTCGTCGAAGCCGCGATCGTGCTGATCGAAGAGCCGGAAGCCAACCTGAAAAAAATCATGAAGCTCGTCCCCGGCCCCGATTTTCCCACTGCCGGTTATATTTACGGCCGCGAAGGCATCGAGCAAGCTTACAAAACCGGCCGCGGCTCCTTCCAGGTGCGCGCCAAAGTCGCCATCGAGCAGCGCGGCAAGGACCGCCAGGACATCGTCGTCACCGAGCTCCCCTATCAAGTCAACAAAGCGCGCCTCATCGAAAATATCGCCGGCCTCATCCAGAATAAAAAGATCGAAGGCATCGCCGACATTCGCGACGAAAGCGACCGCGACGGCATGCGCATCGTCATCGAAGTGAAGCGCGACGAAGAGCCGCAAATTATTCTCGCGCACCTCTTCAAGCACACCCAGATGCAGGAATCTTTCAGCATGATCCTGCTGGCCATCGTCGCCGGACAGCCGCGCGAGCTGGGCCTGCTGGATCTGCTGCGCCTCTTCATCGAGCACCGCGTGGACGTGGTGCGCCGCCGCACCCAATACGAGCTGCGCAAAGCCGAAGAGCGGGAACACATTCTGCTCGGCTATCAGATTGCTCTCGACTATCTCGACGAAGTCATCCGCGTGATCCGCGGTTCTTCCAGCCGCGCGAATGCCCGCGAAAACCTGCATGAATTTTTCGCCAACAAAACCGTAAAGATTTCCGAAGACGGCAAAGCCAAGAGCATCGCAGGCGTAAAACTCGTCAACAAGAAGTACGGCATGCCCGCGGAAATCGTCGGCCTCAGCTTTCCGCAGATTGACGCCATCCTCGAACTGCAATTGCACCGCCTGACCCAGCTTTCCATTGACGACATCCTTGCCGAGCTGAAGAAAATCCGCGAACAGATCGCCGATCTGCGCGAAATTCTCGCCAGCGAAAAGAAACTGAAAGCTGTGATCGTCGCGGAATTGCGCGAAATCATAAAATCCTATGGCGACGAGCGCCGCACCCAAATCGTTGACCGCGTCGAGGAAATCAAGCTCGAAGACCTTATCAAAGACGAGGAAATGGCCATCACCGTCAGCCACGCGGGCTACGTGAAGCGCACTTCGGTGGAAACTTATCGCCACCAGTCGCGTGGCGGCAAAGGCCGCATCGGCGCCAAAACCCGCGAGGACGATTTTGTCGAGCATTTCTTCGTCGCCTCGGCGCACAGCTACATCCTGCTGTTCACGTCCAAAGGCCGCATCTACTGGCTGAAAGTTTACGAAATTCCCGAAGCCGCCGCTGCCACGCGCGGCAAAGCCATCTCCAATCTGGTGCGCTTTCAGGAAAATGAAAAACTCACCGCCGTCGTTTCGGCGCGCAATCTGGAAGAAGCTGATCGTTACGTCTTCCTCGCCACCAAAAGCGGCACTGTGAAGAAGACCGGCCTCGCAGAATTTTCCAATCCGCGTCCTTCCGGCATCATCGCCATCAATCTCGATGGCGCGGACGAACTCATCGGCGCAAAACTCACCGACGGCATGCAGATGATTTTCCTCGCCAGCCACGATGGCCAGGCCATTCTCTTCCGCGAAACCGAAGTTCGCTCCATGGGCCGCGCCGCCGGCGGCGTCAACGGCATGGATCTCGCCAAGGGCGACTTCGTCGTCAGCATGGACGCGGTGCAGCCTGATTTCGGGATCATCCAGAAGGAATACAAGAAGGACACGAAAAATCTCGACGAGCTGGAAAGCGATCAGATTCGCGAATCTCTCACTTCGCTCATGCTCACCGTCGCCGAAAAGGGTTACGGCAAGCGCACGCCGCTCGCCGAATACCGCGTCACTTCGCGCGGCGGCAAAGGCGTCATCAACCTGAAATCCACTGATCGCAATGGTCCCGTCGTCGCGGCACTGCAAGTCCGCGAAGATTCCGACGTGATGATCATCACCGGACAGGGCAAAGTTATCCGCGTGCACTCCGGTGAAATCCGCGAAGCTGGCCGCTCCACGCAAGGAGTCCGCCTGCTGCGCCTGGAAGAAGGCGACCGCATCGCCGCAGCCGCCGCAATCCTGGAAGAAGACGAAGCTGCTGCAGCAGCCGTCACGCCGCCCGAGCCTGAAAAGAAATAGTCAGGAGGTAGCCATGACACCAAAGCTGAAATACATCATCGAATTCGTTGCAGACATGGATCGCGCGGTGAAATTTTACCGAGACGTTGTGGGGCTTCCCGTGAAGTTCGAATCACCCGGCTGGTCGGAGTTCGCCACTGGTGAGACGTCCTTCGCGCTGCATCCCGCCAGCGAAAAAAATCGCGCCGGAACCTACGACGTGGGCTTCACCGTGAAAGACCTGCAGCAGTTCTACGAGCAGATGCAAACGAAAGGCGTGAAATTTTCCATGCCGCCCACCAAGCAGGACTTCGGCGGCTTCCTCGCGCAGTTTCTAGATACCGAAGGCGCCCATCCCAGCGCCGGCGCAGAATAACCAACGCCTATTTACGACGGCGGCGCCACGTAATACCCCGGCCGCGTGCGCACCGAAACTTTCGGCCGGTCCACCACCACCTTAATCTCGTGGTAGCCCTCCGGATCCTCTCCCACCGGACGATACCCGATGGTGTACTGCGCGTGCAGTTCGCCGCCAATATCATCAATCGCTTTTTCGATCGACCGGTCGCGCATGGTAGCCACGTGCAATCCGCCGGTAGCCTCGCTCGCCACCGCCAGCGAATTCGCCGTCAGCGCATTCTTGCCGGTCTTCACCAGAAATACAGCTAAGGCCAGCAGGTCCGGCGTGTCGTTCACGTAATCTGGCTTCGTGCGCAAATCGGCCATCGCCGTGCTCAGCCCCACGGAATAAATCGTCACGTTCGCCAGCTGCGCCTGCCGCAACACTTCGCCTAGCCGGCTCTCGCTGCCGCTGTCGTGCGACTCACCGATCACCAGCATGATGCGCCGCCGCACCGCCGGCCGTTCATCCAGCATCGAAATCCCGCGTGCCATCGCGTCGTACAGCAGCGAATCACTCACCCCCAGCGGCAAATGTTCAATCGCGTACTGCACGCTGTCCGGATCCGTCGTGAATTTCACGCGTAGGTCCACGGTGCTGTCGTAACTGATCACCGCCGCTTCCGATGTCTGCGCCATTACCGCTTCGCTGAACACAATCCCCGCATGCTTGATGCTCGAAAACATCGGCTGAATGTGCGAGCTCGCTTCAATCACCAGCACGATGGAAAGCGGATCGCCTCCTACGTCAAAGTGGTCGATCTTCTGCTCCGCACCATTATCGTACACGCGAAAATTATCCTGCTTCAAATCAAAAACCATCTCGCCCTTCGGGTCGCGCACGATCACCGGCGCCGTCACTTCGTTCACATGCACGCGAATCGGGTGTTTCTGTTGCTCCCCGGGAGGAATCTGCTCGGGCGCCGCGCCCGGCCGCGCGTGCAAAGGTCCAGCAGGCGCCTCCTGGCCCCGCGCAAAAGGCGCCACCAATAGCACTGTCGCCGCAAGCGTCGCGGCCACTCCAACTCGAATTAAACCCCGAAATAACACTCGATTCATCCGATTCATCCCAAATTCACCGTACCAGTCCAGTGTATCTGATTCGCTGGCACGCACATCCGTTGCTTACAGAGCACTGCTGCCACGCTCCGCGGCTGTCATTTCTCGCGCGTTCTCCTAGAATGGAAGCGGCGTAGTTGAAGCGAAACCAAACCGCAATGGGAACTGAGGTGTGCATTGGGGTGTAAACAATGAAGCGTTCCGGCAAGAAACCCAAGAACCAGCCACTGCCCAAGCTGGCCTACGAAGATCCGCAATTCATGGAAAGCCTCGGCGCGCGCCCGCTGCGCATCCTCGCCGAATATCTCGATCCGCTCAGCCGTCTGCGCCGGGCCAATATCGGCGATACCATCGTGATGTTCGGCTCGGCTCGCATTCAATCGCGCGATCGCGCCCTGGCGCACCTCAAGCAGTCGCAAGCGGCCGCGCGCGGCCGGCGCACTCCCGCATGGCGCGCGAAAATCTCAGCGGCGCGGTCGCTGCTGGAAATGTCGCGCTACTACGAAGAAGCGCGCGAGCTTTCCCACCGCATCACTTCCTGGGCTATGACCCTCGGCAATCAGCCGCGCCGCTTCGTCATCTGCTCCGGCGGCGGGCCCGGCATCATGGAAGCAGCCAACCGCGGCGCCGCGGAAGCAGGCGGCCCTTCCGTGGGCCTCAGCATTCAGCTTCCGCATGAACAGACTTCCAATCGCTACATCTCGCCCGACCTGAATTTCTACTTCCACTATTTCTTCATGCGCAAGCTCTGGTTCGCGCAAATGGCCAAAGCACTGATCGTCTTTCCCGGCGGCTTTGGCACAATGGACGAGCTTTGGGAAATGCTCACGCTGCTGCAGACCAACAAACTCTCTTCGCATCACTTAATCTTGATTTACGGCAGGAAATACTGGGACAAACTGATCAACTGGCGCCACATGGTCCGCACCGGCACGATGAACGAGCGCGACTACAAACTTCTGCAATTCGCGGATTCGGTGGACGAAGCTTTCGATCACGTCCGTCGCGACCTCGAAGCCCATCACCTGCATCTCGATACCGAAGGCGAACCTTTCTCGCACTCGCATCAATTAATCCCCAACATCATGCGGCCCTGATCAGCGGAACAAATCCTGCCCAAAAAAAAAAGAGGGGACGAGCCGAAGCTCGTCCCCTCCGTTTTCGCTCGAGACTGACCGGCAAAGAACGCATCGCTCGGGGCAATCACCGAAAACAATGCCGCCCATTTCCCGTCGGCCCGAAGTTAGTTGTTCGAAAAAGGCTCCAGCGCAAATACCGCCTGGAACCGCCGCTTCTCGTCCTGGTCGTGCAGCATCACTACCGGAACTACCCGCAGCGAGTTCTTGCAGCTGCGGCAGGTGGTCGCTTCGCCTTCTAGGTCCTGTATGAACCCGTCGGTGAAGTGATACGCCGCACGCGGCCTCCGCGCAGCCTTCGTTCCCTTTTCCCCACACTGCGGACAGGTAAACTCCACGCGGTCTTCCAGCGGGTCGCGGTTCAATGCAGCCCAGCCGGTGTAACGAACCCCCACGGTTTCTATTGAGTTTCGGCTCATTATGAATACTCCTTCCATCTCTAAGAACACCTACAACCTAGCGATGATAGAAATTAGACGCACGCTAAGTAAAAAATGATGCATTCCCTCGCACAAGAATTGTAAACAATTTGTCTGCAGGAGCTTGCAGCTACAAGCCAGCCCCAAATTGCCATCTTCGCCTCACATTCGCAGTCGGCCAACCGGCGCCGGGCACAACTGGCAGGCCCTGGTGTCTATCCCTACAGAGATCGCGCGAATTCCGCAGTAACATCGGACGCGGCCCGGCCGGAACCCTCGTACCGGCCGAATGCAGTCAGGCCATTTCTCCTTGGCCGCGTCTTTATGGCGTTCCCTTGTGTGCGAATGCTTCGGTGGAGGTGCGTCCGTGAGCGATCTTGGCAATTTGTCGCAATGCATGCTCGAAAACGATGCGGAATCTCGCGTCCGCGCCCGCGATTTGCGCCGGAAAGCGCTGGTCATTTCAGTGCTGCTGGAAGCGGCGTTGCTCGGCGCGATGCTCTTTTGGCCGCTGATCACACCGGGCGTCCTGCCCGGGATGTACATCATGACGCCCACGCCGCCTTATCGCGGCGGAGGAGGCGCGGCGGAAAAGCCTGCGCCGCCGCACGCGCATCCGCCAGTCAATGGCACCAGCAGGCCGGTGCCATGCCTATATTGCGCGAAGCCTGCAGCTCCCACGCCCGCGCGTCCATTCAATGACGCCAGCGCATCAAGCGGTGATTCCGCGCCAGGAATCGGTGACGGCGGAACGGACGGTTCCGCGGGTCCCGGCCCGTGGATTCCCGGCGCAGACCCCGGCGGCAAGCCAATCGATATCAAAAAGCCTGACCCGCCCGAACATAAATCGCCCCTGCACCGCAGCGAAGGCGTGATGGCCGCGGCGCTGATCTACAAAGTGCAGCCACAATATCCCACGCTCGCGCGCAACATACATCTCGCCGGCACGGTTTACCTGCGCGCCATCATCTCGACCGACGGCAGCGTACGCCAACTCGAAGTGATCAGCGGAAATCCGCTCCTCGCAAATCCATCGTTGCAGGCGGTTCGCCAGTGGCGCTATCAACCCACGCGCCTGAACGGCGAACCCGTCGAAGTCGAAACCTTCATCTCAGTGAATTTCGTCCTCGACCAGCAATAAAAAAGGGGCGGATCGCAATCCGCCCCGCTCCACTAGCCTAT